>Ga0209278_1000535_pt1 | contig 28312 bp, 14 predicted proteins | sample JI81BgreenDNA_FD_187504 | JGI IMG/M metagenome (GOLD analysis project Ga0209278, IMG submission 187504) | Wastewater effluent complex algal communities from Wisconsin, to seasonally profile nutrient transformation and Carbon sequestration -... | ecosystem: Engineered > WWTP > Effluent > Algae...
GGCGCTGTCCCGCCAGGAACAGGCCAGCCGCGCTGCAGCCGAAGCCGAAGCCGCGCTGACGCAAAAGCAGGAGGCGCTGCGCCTGGCCGAACGCGAAGAGGCCGTGATGCGCCCGCTGGTTGAACAGGGGGCTGAACCCGGCCTGACGCTCGATCGCGCCATCAGCCAGCGCGCGCAGGCGCAGGCCGGCGTGCGGGCCGCGCAGGAAAATCTGCGCCGTAGCCGCGCGGCCGTCACCGAAGCCCGGCGCGGCGTGTGGGCGGTCGATACGAAATTCCGCAACCGCGCCGCCGAGGCGCTGGCTGCAACCCAGGCCGAACTGGCCAGCCGCAGCGGGCAGCAACCGGCACTGAAGGATCGCCTGGCCCGCACCGATGTGCGGGCGCCGGTAGCCGGGATCATCGGCCGTCTGCGGGTGACCACACCGGGATCGGCTGTTGGCCCCGGCGAACCGCTGATCGAACTGGTGCCAGCCGGGGACAAGTTGCTGGTGGAAGCCAAGGTATCACCCGCAGACATTGGTTTCGTCGCCAACGGCCAGAAGGCGCGGATTCGGGTTTCGGCTTATGATTACAGCATCTACGGCGCGCTTGATGGTGTCGTGCAGAATGTTGCCCCCGATGCCGTGGTGGATGAACGCACCGGCGAAGTGCATTTCCTGGTGCGCATTGCCCTGCCCGGCAATTGTTTCCCCACCGAAAACGCCGGCTGCCTGCCATTGGGCCCGGGCATGTTGGCCGATGTCAGCCTGCTGGGGCCAAAACGGTCGGTCCTGGCTTATCTGCTCAGCCCGCTGACGCAGATCACGAGCAGCGCCTTCCGGGAAAAATAAGGCCTAGGCCTCCGCGCGATATTCCAGCAGATCAGCCACCGTGCAGCCCAGCGCGGCACACAGGCGCGACAGCACATCCAGATCCACGCGATCCGCTTCGTCGTGATACAGGCGGGTCAGGGTACCGCGGCTGATCCCGGTCTGGCGGGCCAGTTCAGTGATCTTCAAGCGGCGTTCACCCAGTCGCACCGAAAGCATCGAACGCACCGGCATCAAACTCTCCCTCGCACCAAGTTCGCCGTCAATCCGATGAAGCGTTCGCGACCTGAACCGCATCATCCAGATACATTATGATTTCAATCGACAACAAAACTCACTCTACTGTGCACAGAAACAGACAAGACAACGCCCCAACGCTGCAATCCGCATGAATACACAATGGTTTCTATCTCACAAGATTGTCATGTTGACTATAGCGCCATCAGAGAACCATCGTTGCGCAATGCGGAGCCTGTCCATTTCGGACCAACCCAGTAACGCGCAAGTCGCAGTTTCCCTACATCGCTCACATCGCGTTTGGCGACGGCGACAGCAACCGCGCTTTGGCGGTGAGCAAGGGTAAAGGGCGGCGGCCAGGGTGCGGCCGCCGCCTCAGTTGCAAACAACCGCAGGCGGCTACTTCACCCGGTTCAACGGTTTCAACCCAGCGGCCTGCAACGCGGCATTGGCTGCCGGCAGATCGGCAAGTGCCGTTTCCAGCGCCTGCAGCTGCCGCGTCAGTTGGCCCGACAGATCGGCAAACACCGCCCGCGCGCCATCGGTGGGCGCCGCATCGGCGCTGTCGATCACGCCGATCAGGCCGGCCAGCTTGTCGTTCAGCTTGATCGGGTAGTTCAGCGGATCCTGCCGGCTCTGGTTCTTCACCTGGTAGATTTCGGCTTCCACCGCCGCCAGCTTTGCCAGCAGGGCCGTCACCGCTGCCGGCAGCGGTTTGACCTTGGCTTGCGCCCCGGCCTGTGCGCGCAAGCCCCGCACCTGTAGCACGGCCTTGTTGGCCTCGGTCACCTTGGCGGTAACAGCCTGAGCCAGATCATAGCGCGCCTTCAGGTCGGCGTCGCTCACGCCCGTCACACGCGGATCGCGCATGATGGCAAAGCCTTGCTCCTGAATCTTCCCGTCGATGATCAGCTGCGCCTTGTAGGCACCGGGCAGCGCCAGCACGCCGCGATTGCGGCTGGTCCACAGGATCATGCCGTCAAAATCGGTGAAGCCGGGATGGCGCATGTTCCAGGTGAAGCGGTTCATGCCCGGCTTCATCGCGGCCGTGGGCGGCCCCTTGGGCGCGTCGCCGCCGTCCTCATCGTCCTCACCGCCAGCTGGCTTGTCGTCCTTCTTCGGTTCTTCGGCCTTGCCTTCAAACCGCTGGATCAGGCTGCCATCCGGGCCGAAAATGGCCACCGCCAGCGATTTGGGCGCTGCGGCGAGATAATAATCGATGGCCACGCCGGCATCGACGCCGCGCACCGCCGGCGCCGGCGCAAACAGTCGGGTTTCCGGCGTGGTGGCGGCCTGCACCTGGCGCAGCACATCGATATTGTCCATCACCCAGAAACTGCGGCCGTGGGTGGCGATCACCAGATCATGATCGGTCACCGCCAGATCGGAAACCTGCACCGCCGGCAGATTGGCCTGCAGCTTGTGCCAGGCCGCGCCGCCATCAAAGCTGGCCCACACCCCGCGCTCGGTGCCCAGATAGAGCAGGCCGGGGCGCTTCACATCTTCGCGGATGGAACGGGTCATCTCATCGGCCGGCAACCCGGCGCTGATCTCCACCCAGGTCTTGCCATAATCGCTGGTCTTCCAGGCGATCGGCTTGAAATCATCCATCAGAAAACGATGGCCAACCACATAGGCGGTGCCGGGGCTGTGGGGGCTGTCTTCCACGGTGGTAATCTTGGTGAACTTCGGCAGTTTCGGCGGCGTGATCCTTGTCCAGCTGGTGCCGCCATCTCGGGTGATATGGACCAGGCCATCGTCGCTGCCGGCCCAGATCACGCCCTTTTCCAGCCGCGACGGGGCCAAAGCGAACACGGTGGCATAGGTTTCCACGCCGGTCTGGTCCCGCGTGATCGGGCCGCCCGACGGCCCCAGCGTGGCCGGATCATGCGCGGTCAGATCGGGGCTGATCTTCTCCCAGCTCTGCCCCTCGTTGCGGCTGCGCCACACGTGCTGCGAGGTGACATAGAGCGTGCCCGGATCGTGCGGATCGAACAGGATGGGGAAGGTCCACTGGAACCGCTCGGCAATGTCGCTGGCCGACGCACCCATGGGATTGTCCGGCCGCACGGTGATGGTGCGGCTCTGCCCGGTGCGATGGTCATAGCGGGTGAGCAGGCCGCCATAGCTGCCGGCATAATAGATATCGGGATTGCGCGGATCGGGCGCGACATAGCCGCTCTCGCCGCCGCCCACGGCAATGCCATAAAGGCCGCCCAGCACATTCTGATTGCCCCAGCCGCGGGACGGCACGCAGATGGTGCTGTTGTCCTGCTGGCCGCCGCAGGCATAGTAAGGTTTGTGGGCAGTGAGGCTGAGGCGATAGATCTGCGCCGTCGGGAAATTCTGCTTCGTCCAGCTGGTGCCGCCGTTCACGGACACGTTGGCGCCGCCGTCGTTGGCCTGCACCATGCGGTTGTTGTCGTCAGCGGCAATCCACAGATCATGGTTGTCGCCGTGCGGCACGCGGATCTTCTTGGGGAAGGTCTTGCCGCCGTCATCCGATCGGTGGAAATTGACGTTGAGCACATAGACGCGCTCCTTGTCCTTCGGGTCCGCCACGATGCGGGTGTAGTAGAAGGCGCGCTGGCGCAGATCCCGGCTGTCGTTGCGCTTTTCCCAGGTCTTGCCGCCGTCATTGCTGGCATAAACACCGCCAGCCGCTTCATGCTCGATGATGGCGTAAACGCGGTTGGGGTCGGCCGGCGACACGCTCACGCCGATCTTGCCGAGCAGGCCGTCCTTGGGGAGGCCCGGCGCACGGCTGATCTCGGCCCACGTATTGCCGCCATCCACGCTCTTGAACAGGCCGCTGCCCGGCCCGCCCGAGGACATACCCCACGGCTTGCGCCAGGCTTCCCACAGCGCGGCATAAACCACATCGGGGTTTGATGGATCGATGCTGATGTCCACGGCGCCGGTTTTGGCATTACGGTACAGCACCTTGCTCCACGTCTTGCCGCCGTCCTTGGTGAGGAACACGCCGCGATCGGGATTTTCGGCGCCATAATGGCCAAAGCCGCCAACGAAGACCGTGTCGCAATCCTTGGGGTGGATGCGCACGCGGCTGAAATTATGGACCTCGGCCAGGCCGATCTTTGCCCAGGTCTTGCCGCCGTCACTGGTTTTCCACACGCCGTTGCCGGGCAGCACATTGCCGCGCAGCTGGCTTTCGCCGGTGGTGGCATAGACCACGTCGGGATTGGCCTCGCACACGGCAACGCCGCCAAAGGCCGCGGTGTCGGTCTTGCCGTCGGTCATCGGTTGCCAGCTGGTGCCGCCATCCGCCGTCTTCCAGAGGCCGCCGCCGGCAGCGGCAAACCAATATTCGTTCACCCGTTTGACACTGCCGGCCGCCGAAATGGAACGGCCACCGCGCGCCGGACCAATGTTGCGCCATTTCAGGCCGGTGAAATAGGCCTCAACCCCCGCTGGAGTCTTGCTCGCTTCCGCCGCGTTGGCGCTGCCACACATCATCACCGCCGCCATGGCGGTCGCCATCAACCAAGCTGAACGCATCATCTGCTCCCCTGTTCGGCCCCTGCTAGGCCGTGGCAGCGACACTGGTCAAGCCAGCGCAAGCCACAGGCTGTAGACGCTGCTGGCCACCAGCATCAGGCCCACCATCACCAATAGGCGTCCGGCGGCGACCCGGCTGGCAATGATTGCCCCCAGCGGTGCAGCCAGCAGGCCACCGATCACCAGGCCGATCACGGCGGTGGAAAAGGCCTCTGGTCCCAATTGGCTGACAAAGCTGGCCGAAATCGCCATCGTCACCAGGAATTCGGCGGTGTTCACCGTGCCGATGGTGATGCGCGGCGAAGCGCCCTGAATCAACAGGTTGGAGGTGACAATCGGCCCCCAGCCACCACCGCCGGCGGCATCCAGAAAGCCGCCCAGCAGGCCCAGTGGCGGCACCAGGCGCGGTGCACGGCGCGGCGGCCCATGATCCAGCCGCCATGCGCGCCACAGCAGATAGAGGCCAATGCCAGCGAGATAGGCCATCACGAACGGCCGCGCCACACTGGCATCGATATTGGAGAGGACATAGGCGCCAGCCGCCCCGCCGATCATGCCCGGTATCGCCAGCCGGGCCAGCAGGCGCCAATCGACATTGCGGTAGATGATGTGGCTGATCGCAGAGGCCGCCGTGGTGAAACATTCGACCAGATGCACATTGGCCGACGCCCGCGCCGGCGCCAGCCCCACCATGCCCACCAGCATCAGATTGGTGATCAGGCCAAAGGCCATGCCCAGCGCACCATCGACCAGCTGCGCCAGAAAGCCGACAGCGATGAAGGGCAGCAGGGCCTGCACAAATTCGATCGACAGATCAGGCAGTTCCATCATGCCGGGCAAAAAACCTGGCGGATATTGTGCATGGCCGAACCCTTTCGTCCGCCGGCGGCGGCGTTGCAGTACTGGTAACAGGTGAATTCGGCACGGCAAACCACCGGGGAGAGCCCAACCGCCGGTTTTGCGGCAATCAAAACCTTGGCTGCGCCAAGCCGCGCTTGGGCATGGGCTCAGCGCCAGCCGGCCTCACGCCGGTGGCGCGACACCTGCAGCGTGCCCTCTGCCGTTGCATAGGCAAAACCATCGGTTGCCGGGTCTTCCCAGTCGGCCGCGCTCATCTCCGCACCATCCGGCCGGCGCCAGTTGCCGGGTTCGGGAAAGACAGTGCGCGCACGGCGCTGCTGGCGGGCAAGGGCCAGGCCGGCCACATAATCCTCCAAAGCCCGGTCGCGGCTGGCCCAATCAACCCAGCTGAGCGCGTTGTCCTGAGCATAAGCGTTGTTGTTGCCGCCCTGGCTGCGGCCGAATTCATCGCCGGCGGTGAGCATGATGCTGCCGGTGGAGGCAAACAGGCTGCCGAGCAAGGCACGCACATCGGCGGCACGGCGGGCAAGGATGGCAGGATCGTCAGTTGGCCCTTCGACGCCGCCGTTCCACGACAGGTTCTCGGCATGGCCGTCGCGGTTGTCTTCGCCGTTGGCGTGGTTGTGACGCTGGGCATAGGCGACGCTGTCTGCAAGGGTGAAGCCATCGTGGGCGGCAAGGAAATTGACGCTGCGGCAAGTCGTGCCGAACACGTCGGACGATCCCGCCAGCCGGGTCGCCAGTGCGCCGGCGGTGCCATCGCCGCGCCAGAAGCGCCGTACATCATCGCGGAAGCGGTCGTTCCACTCCAGCCAGTTCGGCGGGAAACTGCCAAGCTGATAGCCGCCGGGGCCAATGTCCCAGGGTTCGGCGATCAGGATGCGATCGGCCAGATCGGGATCGGCGGCGATTTCGGCAAAGATCGGGGCAGACGGTGAAAAGCCGGGGCCGCGCGCCATCACCGACGCCAGATCAAAGCGGAAACCATCGACGCCGCAATGGGTCACGAAGTAGCGCAGGCTGGCCAGGGTCAGCGCCCGCACCGCCGGGTTGGCGAAATCCAGCGTATTGCCGCAACCGGTGTCGTTGATCAGGCTGCCATCGGGCGCGTGGGCATAGAGCGCGTTGTCGAGCCCGCGAAAGCTTAGGGTGCCACCATGGATGTCGCTCTCACCCGTGTGATTGAAGACGAGATCGAGGATGACGCCGATGCCCGCCTTGTGCAGCGCCGCCACCGTGTTGCGCAGTTCGGCCACGCCGCCGGGGCACAGGCCGGGATCGAGCGCCATCGGCACCACCGGGTTATAGCCCCAGGCGTTGCGCAGGCCGAGCGGCGGCAGGTGGCGCTCGTCGATGGAGGCGGTGATCGGCATCAGTTCGACCGCGCCGACGTGCAGTTTCTTCAGGTGCGCGATGATGGCCGGGTGGGCCAGCGCCGCCACCGTTCCGCGTTGGCCTTCCGGCACATCGGGATGCAGCATGGTGAAGCCGCGCACATTGATTTCGTAGATCAGGCTGCCGGGCGTAAAGCGCGGTGGCCGGTGGCTGACGCGCGGCAGCCGGCTGGTGACAATCGCTGGCGGCACGATGCCGGCGGTGTCCACGCCGTACTGCGCCAGCCGCGGGTCTTGCACGAAGCGGCTTGTCAGTTCGACGGCATGGGGATCGACCAGCAATTTCGCCGGATCAAACCACAGCCCGGCGGCCGGATTCCATTCGCCGTCGGCCCGGTAGCCATAGCGCGTGCCAGCCAGATCGCCGGGCAGGCTGGCCACCCAATCGTCGCCGTCGCGACTCATGGCGATGCGCTGTTCGGCCTCGCCATCGATCAGGCAGAGCCACAGCGCCGAGGCCCTGGGCGAGCGGACGCGGAAGTGGGTATGGCCAGCCGCAAAATGGGGCGTCATGTCACCACGTCGGGCCGGGTTCGTCCCGTATGGCGGGCGATGCCGGCGAGTGCATCGGCCGCGGCGATCAGATCGGCCAGCATCTCCGGCGTCTCGCGGTCGATGGCACCTTCGGGCGGTTGATAGGCTTCCAGATAGACGCGCAATGTCGCCCCATCGGTGCCGGTGCCCGACAGGCGGAAGACGATGCGCGATCCACAGGCAAACAGCACGCGCAGGCCCTGGTTGGCGCTGACCGAGCCATCGACGGGATCGGTGTAGCTGAAACTGTCAGCCGCCGCGACGGTGAGCGGGCCGAACTGCTGGCCGGGCAAGTTGGGCAGGGCCTGGGTGAGTTCGGCGATCAGCGCATTGGCGCGGTCGCTCTCCACCGCTTCATAATCATGGCGGGCGTAATAATTGCGGCCGAACCGCGCCCAATGTTCGCGAGCCAGCGCATCGACACTGATGCCGCGCACCGCCAATATGTTGAGCCACAGCAGCACCGCCCACAGCCCGTCCTTCTCGCGCACATGATCCGATCCGGTGCCGGCGCTTTCCTCGCCGCAGATGGTCGCCATGCCGGCATCGAGCAGATTGCCGAAGAATTTCCAGCCTGTCGGCGTCTCGAAACTGGGGATGCCCAGCGCCTTGGCCACAAGGTCCGCAGCTGCGCTGGTCGGCATGGAGCGGGCAATGCCCTTCAGGCCGCCGGCATAGCCCGGCGCCAGATGCGCGTTGGCGGCCAGCATCGCCAGCGAATCTGACGGGGTGATAAAACGGTGCCGGCCAATGATCAGGTTGCGATCGCCGTCGCCATCCGATGCTGCACCGAAATCCGGCGCATCGGGGGCCATCATCGTCTCATAGAGTTCCCGGGCGTGGACGAGGTTGGGATCGGGGTGGTGGCCGCCGAAATCCTCCAGCGGTGTGCCATTACGCACCGTGCCGGCGGAGAATCCGAGGCGTCGTTCGAGTATCTCCAGCGCATAAGGCCCGGTCACCGCGCTCATCGCGTCAAACGCCATGGTAAAGCCGGCGGCGACCTTGGCGCGGATCGCAGCGAAATCGAACAGGCTCTCCATCAGCGCGGCATAATCGGCAACCGGGTCGATCACCTCCACCGCCATCCCGCCAACCTGGCTAGTACCGATGCGATCCAGATCAACGTCGCCGGCCACGGACAGCCAGCGGTCAATCGTCTGCGTGCGGGCGAAGATGGCTTCTGTCACCGCTTCCGGCGCCGGGCCACCGTTGGCGATGTTGTACTTGATGCCGAAATCCTCATCCGGCCCGGCGGGATTGTGGCTGGCCGACAGAATCAGACCGCCGCTGGCGCCATATTTGCGGATGACGTGGCTGGCGGCAGGGGTGGAGAGGATGCCGCCCTGCCCGACCAGCACGCGGCCATAGCCATTGGCCGCCGCCATGCGGATGGCCTGGGCAATCACCACCCGGTTGTGGAAACGCCCGTCACCACCGATTACCAGCATCGCGCCTGCCGGCCGCTCCACCACGTCGAACACCGACTGGATGAAATTTTCCGCATAGTTCGGCTGGGCAAACACCCGCACCTTCTTGCGCAAGCCCGATGTGCCCGGCTTCTGCCCGGCAAAGGGCGTGGTGTTATGGGTCTGGATGGTCATGATGTGCCTGTCAGTTCACGATAGAGATCGGCGTAGATCTTGCCGCTGTTGTTCCAGCTGAAATCCGCCTTCATGCCGGCGCGCTGCATTGCCCGCCATGCCGCCGGCTGCCCATACAGCGCTACCGCGCGACTGACGGCATCCGACAGCGCCGGATAGGTAACACCGCTGAACTGGATGCCCGTCGCCACCCCTACGCTGAGCGCGGCCAGATTGGCATCGATCACCGTATCGGCCAGCCCGCCGGTGCGCGCCACCACCGGCACACAGCCATAGGCCAGGCCATACATCTGGGTGAGGCCGCAGGGCTCGAAGCGGCTCGGCACCAATATCGCATCGCCGCCCGCTTGGCAGCGATGCGACAGCGCCTCGTCATAACCGAACTTCAGCCCGATCCTGCCCGGATGGCGCACAGCACCGGCGGTGAGCCCCGCCACGATGCCGGCATCGCCGCTGCCCAGCAGGGCCAGCCGCCCACCGATGCCGACGAGATGATCGAGCACCTCCACCAGCACATCCATGCCCTTCTGCCAGGTCAGCCGGCTGACGACGATGAACAGCGGGCCATCGCCCGGTTCCAGCCCGAATTCGGCTTCCAGCGCGCGCTTGTTGGCGGTGCGGCGCGCGATGCTGTTGGCCGTGTATGTTGCCGGGATGTGCGGGTCTGTCGCCGGGTTCCAGTCGCCCGCGTCGATGCCGTTGACGATGCCGCGCACTTGGGTGCCACGGCTGACGATCAGGCCTTCCAGGCCCATGCCGAATTCGGGCGAGCGGATTTCCTTCGCATAGGTCGGGCTGACCGTGGTGATCACGCTGGCCGCCTCCATGCCAGCCTTCAGGAAGCCGATGCCGCCATGATATTCCACGCCGGTCATGGACCACGCCGCCTTCGGCAGGCCCAGCGCCGGAAAATGCTCACGCCCAAAAAAGCCCTGGAAGGCCATGTTGTGGATGGTCATCACACTGGGCAGCGGCGTGCTGCCAGGAAGGGGCGCAAAGCGCATGTAGGCCGGCGCCAGCCCCGCCTGCCAGTCGTGCGCGTGCAGCACATCGAACTGCCGCGCCGGCACCAGCCCGCCGGCCAGATCGGCTGCCGCCCGGCCCAGTGCCGCGAAACGCCGCCAATTGTCGGGCCAGTCAGTGCCGCTGGTGTCGCCATAGGGGCCGCCGTCGCGCGTGAACAGGCCGGGCGCATCGAGCAGGATCAGCGGCTGTTCCCCCAACTTGCCGGCCACCAGCCGTGCCTTCTGGCCCAACATATCGTCATAGAGGTGCAGCACGCGCATTTGCGTTCCGGCACGCTTCACCGCCTTCATTGCCGCCGGATAGCCGGGCAGCAACGTCGTCAGTTCCACCCCGTGCGGCGCCAGCGCGGCCGGCAGCGCACCGGCCACATCGGCCAGCCCGCCGGTCTTCACCAGCGGCACCGCTTCCGAGGCGACCGAAAGCACGCGCAGGGTCATCAGAGATCCAGTCGGTCGATCATCGGCTGGGTGATCAGGCAGACGCCCTTTTCGGTGCGGCGGAAGCGCTTGGCATCGAGCACCGCGTCTTCACCCACCACCAGGCCGGGCGGGATCTTCACGCCGCGATCCAGCACCACCTTCTTCAACCGGGCGTTCCGGCCGATGTCGCACCACGGCAGGATCACCGATTGCTCGACATGGCTCCAACTGCGGGTGAGCACACTGGTGAACAGCAGGCTGCGGTTCACATGGCTGCCCGAAATGATGCAATTGCCGGCGACCAGGCTGGAAATCGCCTCGCCGCGCCGCCCGGCTTCATCGTGGACGAACTTGGCCGGCGGCACCATTTCGGCGTGGGACCAGATCGGCCAGTCACGATCATACATGTCGAGCTGCGGGATGATCTGGGTGAGATCGATATTGGCTTCCCAATAGGCATCGAGCGTGCCGACATCACGCCAATAGGCGCCGCCCTCATCCTTGCCGCGCACGCAGCTTTCGGAAAAACGGTGTGCCACGGCTTTGCCGTGGGTGACCAGATAGGGGATGATATCCTTGCCGAAATCGCGGCTGCTGGCCGGATCGGCCGCATCGCGCTTCAACTGTTCGAACAGGAAGCGGGTGGTGAACACATAGATGCCCATCGAGGCCAGCGACACGTCGGGCTTGCCGGGCATGGCCGGCGGATCGGCGGGTTTTTCGACGAATTCGACGATCCGGTCCGCCGCATCCACCGCCATCACGCCGAAGCCGCTGGCCTCGCTGTGCGGCACTTCCATGCAGGCAACGGTGACATCGGCGCCCTGGTTGACGTGCTGTTGCAGCATCAACTCATAATCCATCTTGTAGATGTGATCGCCGGCCAGGATGACGATATATTCCGGACCGTGACCTTCGATGATGTCGATATTCTGATAGACGGCGTCGGCTGTGCCTTCATACCATTGGGTTTCCGAAACGCGCTGGGAAGCGGGCAATATATCAAAGCTTTCGTTGCGTTCCGGCCGCAGGAAGTTCCAACCCATCTGCAGGTGTCGGATCAGCGAGTGCGCCTTGTATTGGGTGGCGACACCGATGCGGCGGATGCCGCTGTTGAGCGCGTTCGACAGGGCGAAATCGATGATCCGCGTCTTGCCGCCGAAATAGACCGCCGGCTTGGCGCGCCGGTCGGTCAGTTCCATCAGCCGGCTGCCGCGGCCCCCTGCCAGAACATAGGCCATGGCGTCACGCGCCAGCGGTGCCTGTCGTCTCGGTGCCATGCGTCCGCTCCCCTCTTGCCGCCTTCCTGGCGGTCAATCAGCCTTCATAGACGAACATCATCGTTGCCAACGGTGGCAGGATGACGAACGCAGCACCACTCACGGCCGTGATCGTGCCCAGATTGCCCTGGCCGCTGCCACCATAACATGCCGCATCGCTGTTCAACACTTCGCGCCATACGCCGGCGTGCGGCAATGGCAGGCGATAATGGCCATGCCGGGTTGGCGTCATGTTGCTCACCACCGCCACCGGCTTTGCCCCCGGTGCCTTGCGCAGCCACGCAAAGACCGAGGCTTCGTTGTCATTGACCACCAGCCATTCAAAACCTTCCGCCTCGCAATCGCGGGCGTGGAGGGCCGGCGTTTCGCGGTAGAGGCGATTGAGGTCGCGCACCAGCCGCTGCACGCCAGCGTGCGCGGGGGCGTCCGTCAGTTCCCAATCCAGCGCGCGTTCCTCGCTCCACTCGCGGCGCTGGGCGAATTCCTGGCCCATGAACAGCAGTTTCTTGCCCGGATAGCCCCACATCAGGCCGTAATAGGCGCGCAAATTGGCAAATTTCTGCCCGTCATCGCCGGCCATCTTGGTGAGCAAGGACCCCTTGCCGTGCACCACCTCGTCATGGCTCAGGGGCAGCACGAAATTTTCGGCAAAGGCGTAAACCAGCCCGAAGGTGATCTCGTCGTGGTGATGTTTGCGGTGCACCGGATCACGCGCCATATATTGCAGCGTGTCGTGCATGAAGCCCATGTTCCACTTGAAGCCGAAGCCCAGGCCGCCTTCATGGACGGGTTTGGAGACGCCGGGCCAGGAGGTCGATTCCTCGGCGATGGTGACGATGCCGGCGTGGCTGCCATAGAGCGCCGTGTTCATGGCGCGCAGGAACTCGACCGCCTCCCAATTCTCGCGGCCGCCCTGTTCGTTGGGAATCCATTCGCCGGCCTTGCGGCTGTAATCGCGGTAGAGCATCGAGGCGACAGCATCGACGCGCAGGCCATCGACGTGATATTTCTCGGCCCAGAACAAGGCGTTGTTGACCAGGAAGGCCATCACCTCGCGCCGGCCGAAATTGTAGATGGCGGTGTTCCAATCGGGGTGGAAGCCCAGCCGCGGGTCTTCATGTTCATAGAGCGCGGTGCCGTCGAAATGGGCCAATCCGTGTTCGTCAGTCGGGAAATGCGCCGGCACCCAATCGATCAGAACGGAAATGCCGGCACGGTGCGCGCCATCGACGAAACGGGCAAAGCCGGCGACATCGCCGAAGCGGGCGGACGGGGCGTAAAGCCCGGTGGTCTGATAGCCCCAGCTCGGATCATAGGGATGTTCGGAAACCGGCAGGAACTCGATGTGGGTGAAGCCCATGTCCACCGCATAGGGGATCAGGGTTTCGGCCATCGCATCCCAGGTCTGGAACCAGCCGTTGGCGTCGCGCTGCCATGATCCCGGGTGGACCTCATAGATGGACATCGGCACGCGGCGCGGATCGACGCTGGCCCAGTGTGCGCGATGGGCGGCGTCGCCCCAATCGGGTTTGGCTGGCCGGGCGGTGCGCGAGGCGGTTTTCGGGCGTAGTTCGGAGGCGACAGCGTAAGGATCGGCCTTCAGCGGCAGCAGCGTGCCGTCCGGGCCGACGATGCGAAACTTGTAGGCGTGCCCCTCGCCGATATCGGGCACGAAGATTTCCCACACGCCGATATCGACGCGGCGGCGCATCAGGTGGCGGCGATGATCCCAGCCGTTGAAATCGCCGACCACGCTGACGAAACGGGCGTTGGGCGCCCACACGGCGAAATGCACGCCTTGCGCGCCTTCATGGTCGATCAGGTGGGCACCCAGCTTGTCGAACAGCCTGCGGTGCGTGCCCTCGCTGATCAGGAAATCATCCATCGGCCCCAGCACCGGGCCAAAGCTGTAGGGATCGGTCACCCACCAGTCATGCCCGCCGCCCTGACAGTGATATTTGACCGGCTGCGGCTTGCCCTTGAGCTTGCCCTCGAACAGGCCGCGATCGTCGGCGCAGGTGAGCGCGCCGAGTTTCTTGCCCGCCAGGCTGTGCGCCACCGCTTTTTCCGCACCCGGCAGGATGGCGCGGGCGAACAGCCCTTCAGGGCCATCATGCACACCAAGCAGGGCGAAGGGATCGGCGTGGGTGCCGTCCAGCAGTGCAGCAATGGCCTCCCCCGGTGGCTGCATGGGCCTTCAGACTTTCCAGATATCCTTCGCATATTCCGCGATGGTGCGGTCGGACGAGAACCAGCCGACATTGGCGATATTGTGCAGCGTGGACCGGCGCCAACCCTGCGGGTCATTCCAGCGCTGGTCAACCGCGCGCTGGGCGGCGGCATAGGCGTCGAAATCGGCCGCCACCATGAACCAGTCATGGTCATAGAGCCCATCCATCAGGCCGCGATAACGGTGCGGATCATCGGATGAGAACACGCCTGACGCGATGGCCTCGACCGCCTGGCGCAGTTCACGGGAACCTTCGATGATGGCGCGCGGGTTGTAGCCATTGGCCCGCTTTTCCGCGACTTCATCGGCGGTGAGGCCAAAGATGACGATATTGTTGTCGCCCACCCGGTCCTTGATCTCGATATTGGCGCCATCGAGCGTGCCGATGGTGAGCGCGCCGTTGAGCGCGAACTTCATGTTGCCGGTGCCGGAGGCTTCCATGCCGGCGGTGGAAATCTGTTCGGAAAGATCGGCGGCCGGAATGATACGTTCGGCGAGCGACACATTGTAATTGGGCACGAAAACGACCTTCAGCAGCCCGCCCACCGAGGGATCATTGTTGATGCGCTTGGCGATGTCCCCGGCCAGTTTGATGATCAGCTTGGCGTTGTGATAGCTCGATGCCGCCTTTCCGCCGAAGATCTTCACCCGCGGCACCCAATCGCGTTCGGGGTGGCTGCGGATCTGGTCATAGAGCGCCACCGTCTCGATCAGGTTCAAGAGCTGGCGCTTGTATTCGTGGATGCGCTTGATCTGCACGTCGAACAGCGCATCGGGGTTGAGCCTGATGCCGGTCAGTTCCTTCAGGTGCGCGGCGAGCGCCACCTTGTTGGCGCGCTTTACCTCGGCAATCCGTTCCCCCAGCGCCGCATCGCCGGCCAGCGCATTGAGGGCGCTCAATTGTTCGGCATCATCCAGAAACGCATCGCCGATGGCATCACGGATGGTGGCGGTCAGCGCCGGGTTGCACTGCTGCAGCCAGCGCCGCGGGGTGACGCCGTTGGTCTTGTTGTTGATCTTGCCCGGGAACAATTTGTGCAGCGATGAAAACACCGTGGTCTTCATCAGTTCGGTGTGCAGCGCGGCGACGCCGTTGACGCTGTGGGCGCCGGCAAAGGCCAGGTTGGCCATGCGCACCCGCCGTTCGCCGCCTTCATCGATCAACGAAATCGCCGCGACCTCGCCATCGCTCATCCCCTGCCGCCGCGCGTCCCGCAGGATGCGCGAATTGATGGCATAGATGATCTGCATGTGGCGCGGCAGCATGCGTTCGAACAGCGGCAGCGGCCAGCTTTCCAGCGCTTCGGGCAGCAGCGTGTGGTTGGTATAGCCAACGGTGCGGCGGGTGATGTCCAGCGCTTCGTCGAATTCCAGACCGTGGCCATCCACCAGCAGGCGCATGATTTCCGCCACAGCCACCGCCGGGTGGGTATCGTTCAGCTGGATCGCCGCCTTGTCGGGCAGGGTGCGGATATCGCCATGATATTGCACGTGGCGGCGCATGATGTCCTGGATGGAGGCCGAGGTGAAGAAATACTCCTGCCGCAGGCGCAGTTCCTGGCCGGCCAGGCTGGAATCGGCCGGATACAGCACCCGCACCAGGCTGTCGGCCCGCATCTGATCAGCCAGCGCGCCCATGTGATCGCCAGCGTTGAACGCATCCAATCGGATCGGATCGAGCGCATTGGCCGTCCACAGCCGCAGCGTGTTCACCCGTTTGCCGCGCCAGCCCACCACTGGCGTGTCGACGGCCGTGGCTTCCACCACTTCAGCCGGTTGCCATTCCACCGCTTCGCCATTCGCCACCACATCGCCGCCATAACCGATGCGGTAACAGCTCTCGCGCCGTTCGAATTCCCACGGGTTGCCGTGCGCCAGCCAGGTTTCCGGCAATTCCACCTGCCAGCCATCATCGATGCGCTGGCGGAACATGCCGTTCACATAACGGATGCCATAGCCATGCGCCGGAATATCAAGGCTGGCGAGGCTTTCCATGAAGCAGGCCGCCAGCCGGCCCAGCCCACCGTTGCCCAGCGCCGCATCCGGTTCCAGTTCCTCAAGTTCGGCCAGATCAATCCCCTGGGCCCGCAGCGCCAGCGCCATCTCGCGCCCCAGCCCCAGGTTGGACATGGCATCGCGCAACAGCCGGCCGATCAGGAATTCGAGGCTGAGATAATAGACGCGCTTGGCGCCCGCTTCATGCGTGCGCCGTGTGGAGTCCATCCACAGATCGATCACCTCGTCCCGCAGGGCCTGCACGGCGGCGGTGAACCAGTCATGCGGCTTGGCCGAACGTTCATCCTTGCCAACGCGGTGACGCAGCGCATCGACGATCCGCGCCTCCAGCAACTCTGCCCCGGCATTGGGATTGCGATTGGGACTGGATGGCATGCCGGCGGGTCTTTCCTTGGGCTGCAAGCCGCACATGACGGTTCATGGGCCTGTGAACATTAACAAATCAAGACCGGCGGCCCGATTTCCACTGCTGACTATGACGTCTGGCAGTGGCAGGGCAACAGGCGATTGGCCCAAAGCGCCGGCGCTTGCCATTCCCGGCCGCATCGGCTTGAGTCGGCAGCGCACATGTGGCCACGCCGTTGCAGCGTTCGGCAGGGATCAGGGGATGAAGATGAAGCAGTTGTTGTTCCGGGCCGTTCTTCTGGCCAGCCTGGCCGCCCTGCCCGCACCTGCCATGGCGCAGGCTCAGGATCCTGCACAATGGGCGGGCCTGCATTACCGGCAGGTCGGGCCGTGGCGCGGCGGGCGGGTGACGACGGTGACAGGCGTGCCGTCGCAGCCCGATACCTTCTACATGGGCACCACCGGCGGCGGCGTGTGGAAAACCACCGATGCCGGCCACAGCTGGACCAACACCAGCGACGGCCAGATCGGCGTGGCCTCCATGGGCGCGGTGGCAGTCGCCGACAGCAACCCCCAGATCGTCTATGCCGGCAGCGGTTCATCCAAGATCCGCAGCAATGTCTCGATCGGGCGCGGCATCTGGAAATCGGTGGACGGCGCCAAGACGTGGGTCTTCATCGGCCTGCGCGACGTGGGCCAGATATCGACCATCCGCATCAACCCCACCAACCCCGATGAAGTGTTCGTGGCCAGCACCGGCAACCCCTTTGCCTATGGCAAGGAACGCGGCGTCTACCGTACCCGTGACGGCGGCAAGACGTGGCAGAAGATTCTGTTCATCAACGAGACGCTGGGCGCGGCCGATCTGGAGATGGCGTCCGACGATCCCAAGACGCTTTACGCCGCCATGTGGCACGGCATCCGCCGGCCGTGGACCATCACCTCGGGCAGCAAGGATGGCGGCCTCTACAAGTCCGTCGACGGCGGCGATACGTGGACAAAGCTGGCCGGCGGCCTGCCCACTGGCTTGTTCGGCCGCGCCAATATCGGCGTTTCCGCCGCTGCGCCAAACCGGCTTTATGCACTGATTGAAGCGAAGCCGGGCGCCGGCCTTTATCGTTCCGAGGATCGCGGCCAGACGTGGGCGCTGGTTAATGGCGACGGCAAGCTGACGACGCGGCCATTTTACTACACGACGCTGGGCGTGGACCCGAACAACGCCGATCTCGTGTTCGTCGGCAACGAGGATTGGTTCCGCTCCACCGATGGCGGCAAGACGTTCAAGGACGAACCCACCCCCCACGGCGACAACCACGATGTGTGGATCAACCCGAAGAACAGCAATCTGATCGTGCAGGCCAATGATGGCGGCGCCAATGTCTCGCGCGATGGTGGCCGCACCTGGACGGTGCAATCCAACCAGCCGACGGCCGAAATCTATCAGGTCGCGGTGGACAACCAGTTTCCCTATCGCCTCTATGGCGCGCAGCAGGACAATTCGACCGTGATCCTGCCGTCGCAGCCCACCGGCAACGGCCAGGCCTATATGGAAGGGCCGGGCTGTGAAACCGGGCCGATCATCCCCAAGATCGACGATCCGCTGATGGTATGGGCCGGCTGCAAGGGCCAGTTCAGCCGGCTTGATCTGCGCACCAACCGCAACGAGCAGCAATACTGGATCGGCAGTGAATCGCTGTATGGGGCGAACCCCAAGGATCTGCGCTTCCGCTTCCAGCGCGTCGCGCCGCTGGAAGTGTCGCCGGTGGAGCCCAACACCATCTATTACGGTTCCCAGCATGTGCACCGGTCGAAGGATGGCGGGGTGAACTGGGAGGTGATCAGCCCTGATCTCACCGCCAATCCGCCGGAAGGCCGAATGGCGTCGGGCGATCCGATCACCATCGATGCCACCGGTGAGGAAGTCTATTCCACCGTCTATGCCATCCGCGAATCGGCGGTGCAGCCGGGCGTGATCTGGGCCGGATCGAACGATGGCCTGATCCATGTCACCCGCGATGGCGGCAAGACGTGGGTGAACGTCACGCCCAAGGGCCTGCCGCCGGGCGGGCGCGTGCAGAACATCGATCCCGGCGTGCGCGCCGCCGGGACGGCCTATGTCGCCTACCACCGCTATCTGCTCGGTGATTTCAGCCCATATGCCTGGCGTACCGATGATTATGGCAAGACGTGGACGCGCATAACCACAGGAATCGCCGCCGATGAACCGGTGCGCGTGGTGCGTGAAGACCCAGTGCGGCCGGGCCTGCTGTTTGCCGGCACCGAATTCGGCATGCACATCTCGTTCGACCGCGGCGCGCATTGGCAGAGCTTCCAGAACGACCTGCCGGCGACTCCCATCACCGATATCCGCCTCGCCCACGGCGACCTCATTCTCTCCACCCAGGGCCGCGGGTTCTATATTCTCGACAATATCGATGTGCTGCGCCAGTTGCCGGCGCCCGGCTCCGTCAGCAGCGCGCCGGTGCTCTACAAGCCGGTCACGGCAGTGCGCATTTCGCCTTCAGCCGACTATGGCACCGATCCCAGCCAAGGCCCCGAATATCGCCCGCCCGGCGCGATGATCGATTATGCCGTGCCGGCTGGCACCTCGGCAGTGACCCTGGCCATCCTCGATGCCAATGGCACGGAGTTGCGCCGCTTCACCAGCGACAGTCCGGCCGCGCGGCTCACACGCGGCTATCGTTACCGGCCCGTGTGGCAGACCAAGCTGGATGCCACGCCCGGCATGCACCGCCTGATCTGGGACTTGCGCCGCGGCAATGATCGCGGGCCCCTGGTGCCACCGGGCGCGTACACGGTGGTGATGACCGCCGGCAGCGTGACGACGCGCCAGCCGCTCACCGTGGTGGCCGATCCGCGCGTGCTGGCCAGCGGCGTGACCAATGCCGATCTGGAGGCGCAATATCAGCATAATCTGCGTGTCGGGAAACTGGCGGCCGATACCAGTGCTGCCGCCACCCGCCTGCGCGCCGCGCTGAAGGAAACGACTGATCCGGTGAAGCTGGCCGCGCTGGACCGCATCGCCGCCCGGCTGCTCACCCCGCCCGTGCGCTACAGCCCGCCCGGGCTCGACACACATGTGCGTTATCTGGCCAGCCAGACGGCGGATTTTGATGGCACAGTGGGCAACCATCCCACGGAGCGTTATGCCGAACTGCGCGCCGCCATCGATGCCATCGTGAAGGAACTGGATGCAGCGTTGGGCCCGGTGAAGGGCTGAGGCAATCCCGCTGTTGTGTGGCGGGCGGCTTTGGGGGATAGCGCGGCCATGACTGGCTCACCCCCCTTTGCCGCTTTCGCCCCCGCCCTGTCGCCTGCCCAATTGCCTGCTGTGCCGCTGCGGCAGCGCATTTCGGCCGCCTGCCGCACGCCGGAACCGGACGCCGTCGCGGCCCTGCTGCCGCTGGCCGAACTGCCGGCCGCCTTGCGCCCCGGTGTGGCCGCCACCGCCCGTTCCCTTGTCACCGCCTTGCGCTCCAAGGGCCAGCAGGGCGGCGTGGAAGGCCTGGTGAAGGAATATTCGCTGTCCAGCCAGGAAGGCGTGGCGCTGATGTGCCTGGCCGAAGCGCTGCTGCGCATCCCGGACAATGAAACCCGCGACGCGCTGATCCGCGACAAGATCGCCGGCGGCGACTGGCAGGCGCATCTGGGCGACGGCAAGACGCTGTTTGTGAATGCCGCCACCTGGGGCCTGATGGTAACCGGCAAGCTGACAGCGAGTTTTGCCGAAACCGGGCTGGGCGCCGTGCTCACCCGCCTGCTGGCGCGCGCCGGCGAACCGGTGATCCGGCGCGGCATCGACATGGCGATGCAGATGATGGGCGATCAGTTCGTTACCGGCGAAACCATCGAAGAGGCGCTGAAACGCGCCCGCCGGCTGGAAGCGCAGGGCTTTGCCTACAGCTATGACATGCTGGGCGAAGCGGCGACCACCATGGCCGATGCAAACCGCTATTTCTCCGATTACGAACATGCCATCCACGCCATCGGCAAGGCGGCGGCCGGGCGCGGGATCTTTGATGGCCCCGGCATCTCGATCAAATTGTCGGCCCTGCACCCGCGCTACAGCCGTGCGCAGCAAACCCGTGTGATGGCCGAACTGCTGCCGCGCGTGATGGCGCTGGCCGGGCTGGCCAAGTCCTATGGCATCGGCTTCAACATCGACGCCGAGGAAGCTGACCGGCTGGAACTGTCGCTCGATCTGCTGGAAGCGCTGGCGCTGTCGCCGGAGCTCAAGGGCTGGGATGGCCTGGGTTTCGTGGTGCAGGCTTATGGCAAGCGTTGCCCGTTGGTGATCGACTGGCTGATCGATCTGGCCCGCCGCGCTGGCCGGCGCATCATGGTGCGGCTGGTGAAGGGCGCCTATTGGGACAGCGAGATCAAGCGCGCGCAGGTGGATGGGCTCAGCGATTTTCCGGTGTTCACCCGCAAGCTGCACACCGATGTGTCGTACATTGCCTGCGCGGCCAAATTGCTGGGTGCACGCGACGCGGTGTTCCCGCAGTTCGCCACCCATAATGCCCACACGCTGGCCGCCATTCACACCATGGCCGGGCCGGATTTTGCCGTGGGCAGTTACGAATTCCAGTGCCTGCACGGCATGGGCGAGGCGCTGTATGAAGAGGTGGTGGGGCCGGACAAGCTGAACCGCCCCTGCCGCATCTATGCCCCGGTGGGGACGCACGAAACATTGCTGGCCTATCTGGTGCGGCGCCTGCTGGAAAACGGCGCCAACAGCAGCTTTGTCCACCGCATCTGGGATGAAGATGTCTCGATCGATGAACTGATTGCCGATCCGGTGGCCGAGGCCCGCGCGCTTGGCGGCAGCCCCCACCCAGTCATCGCCCTGCCCGCCGCCATTTATGGCCAGCGGCACAATTCGGCCGGCATCGATCTGGCCAGCGAACCGGCGCTGGCCGCGCTTGCCGCGCGCCTGCAGGAGAGCGTGCAGCGGGCCTGGACGGCCGTGCCGCTGATTCCGGAGCATGTTTCCAGTGCCAGCCCGGTGCCGGTGCGCAATCCGGCTGACCGCAGCGACGTGGTTGGCAGCGTGGCGTTCGCCACCCAATCCGACGTGGCCAAGGCCGCTGAAGTTGCAACACAGGCCGTCGCTGGCTGGTCGTCGCTGTCCGTCGCTACCCGCGCCGCGATGCTGGACGCGGCGGCTGACCGGCTGGAAGCCGAGATGCCGCTGCTGATGGGGCTGATCATCCGCGAAGCCGGCAAATCCGCCGCCAACGCCATCGCGGAAGTGCGCGAGGCGGTGGACTTCCTGCGCTATTACGCCGATCAGGCCCGGCAGACGCTTGACCAGACCCACCAGCCGCTGGGGCCGGTGCTATGCATCAGCCCGTGGAATTTCCCGTTGGCGATCTTCCTGGGCCAGGTCGCCGCCGCACTGGTTGCCGGCAACAGTGTCATCGCCAAGCCGGCTGAGGAAACCCCGCTGATCGCCGCCGAAGCGGTGCGCATCCTGCACGAAGCCGGCGTGCCAGCCGATGCCCTGCTGTTCGTGCCCGGCGACGGCGGCATCGGCGCGGCGCTGGTGGCCCGGCCGGAAATTGCCGGCGTGATGTTCACCGGTTCCACCGAAGTCGCCAAGCTGATCCAGGCCGAACTGGCCAGCCATGGCGACCGCCCGATCCCGCTGCTGGCCGAAACCGGCGGCCAGAATGCCATGGTGGTCGACAGTTCGGCGCTGTCGGAACAGGTCACCGCCGATGTGATTGCCTCGGCCTTCGACAGCGCCGGCCAGCGTTGTTCCGCATTGCGCATCCTGTGCCTGCAGGAAGACATCGCCGACAAGCAGTTGAAAATGCTAAAAGGCGCGCTGAACGAACTGTGGCTGGGCAATCCTGATCGGCTGTACATCGATATCGGCCCGGTGATCACCTCCGAGGCGCAAGCCACCATCACCGCCCATATCGAACGGATGCGTGCCCTTGGTTGCCGCATCCACCAGCTGCCCCTGCCCGCCGAGGCCGCGCACGGCAGCTTCGTGCCGCCCACCATCATCGAGATCGACAGCATCGCCCAGATCGGCCGCGAGGTGTTCGGGCCTGTCTTGCATGTCGTGCGTTTCCAGCGCGACGACATGGGGGCGCTGGTCGATGCCATCAACGCCACCGGCTATGGCCTCACCTTCGGGCTTCACACGCGGCTGGATGAAACCATCGAGGCTGTCACCGCCAAGGCCGCGGCCGGCAACATCTATATCAACCGCAACATCATCGGCGCGGTGGTGGGCGTGCAGCCGTTCGGCGGGCGCGGCCTGTCCGGCACCGGGCCCAAGGCGGGCGGGCCACTCTATCTCGGCCGGCTGGTGCAATCGGAGCCGCAGTTGGCACTCGCCAGTGGCCAGCGACGCGATCCGGCCGCTGCCTCCTTTGCCGATTGGCTCACAACTGCCGGCATGGACGGCGCCGCCACCCGCGTGCGGGATGCCATGGCGGAATCACTGAACGGCCTGGCCATCGAACTGCCGGGGCCGGTGGGTGAAACCAATCATTATGCCCTGCATCCGCGCGGCCGCGTGGCTGTGCTGGCGGTGAGCGACGTGGCCCTGGCCCACCAGATCGGCGCCGCGCTGGCGCACGGCAATCACGTCGATATCATCTGGCCGCAGTCCCCGCCCGCCGCCTTTGCCAGCCTGCCGCCGACCGTCGCGGCGCGGCTGACTTGGCACACGGAGCTGCCGGCCATGCTCGATGCCGCCGCCATCCTGATCGATCCCGCCGTCGCCGACAAACAGGCGCTGTATGGCCGTATCGCTGCCATGGCCGGGCCCATTCCCATCGTGCAGGTCGCCGATGCAGACGGTCGTTACCGCCGCGACTGGCTAGTGGAGGAAGTATCGACCTCGATCAACGTCACCGCAGCTGGCGGCAATGCAAGCCTGATGGCGATGGTCTGATGCAGACGCTGTCCACCATAACCACCCCGGCGCTGGTGCTGGATCGCGCCATCGCCGCCCGCAACATGGCGCGCATGCAGGGCCATCTGGCCGGCGTCGCCGCGCACGTGCTGTTCCGCCCGCATCTGAAAACCGCCAAGAGCATCGCGGTTGCCGACATGCTGTTCGAAGGGGCCCGCAATCCCATCACCGTTTCCACCCTGAAGGAGGCGGAACTGTTCGGCGCGGCTGGCTTCACCGATATTCTCTACGCTGTCGGCCTGTCCCCGCAGAAGATCGCGCCGGTGCAGGCACTCCGCCAACAGGGCATAGATCTCACCGTCGTCACCGACAATGTGACAATGGCTGCCGCCATCCGCGCGGCCGCCCCCGATGGTGCGCTGCCCACCCTTATCGAGCTGGATGTTGATGGCCACCGCGCTGGAGTCGGCTTTGATGATGCGGCGTCGCTCGCCGCGATCGCGGCCGCACTTGGCCCGAATTTTGCTGGCGTGATGACCCATGCCGGCGGATCCTATGCCCTGTCTGATGCGGACGCGCTGGCGCGATTTGCTGATCAGGAAGCCGCCCGTGCCGCCACGGCTGCGCGGCTGCTGGAACAGGCCGGCCATGCCTGCCGTATCGTCAGCATCGGATCGACCCCCACCGGCAATGCCGTGCGCAACCTGGACGGCGTCACCGAATTTCGCGCCGGCGTGTTCATGTTCGGCGATCTGGTGATGCACGGCGTTGGCGTCTGCCCGCTTGAAGACATCGCCCTTTCAGTACTGACCACGGTGATCGGCACCTATCCCGAACGCGGCCTGGTGATTGTCGATGCCGGCTGGATGGCGCTGTCCCGCGATCGCGGCACGGCGGGGCAGGCTGTTGATCAGGGCTATGGCCTGGTGTGCAGTCTTGATGGCGAGGTGCTGGGCGATCTGATCGTGTTGCAGGCCAATCAGGAACATGGCGTGATCGGCGTGCGACCGGGCGCCGCCAGCGGCCTGCCAGCGTTCAGCGTTGGCGATCGCCTGCGCATCCTGCCCAATCACGCCTGCGCCACGGCGGCCCAGCATGGCCGTTATGAAGTGGTGGCAGGGTCACCCGCCATCGTCGACACGTGGGAGCGATTCAGTGGCTGGTGAACCGCAAATCCACTGCGTGAATCCGGCTGATGCCGCGCCGCCCGGCGGCCATTATTCCCACGCGGTCACTGCCGGCGGCTTCGTGTTCATCTCAGGCCAATTGCCGGTTCGCCCCTGTGGCACCCACGCGCCGGAAGCTGATTTCACCGCGCAGGCGAACCAGGCGCTGGCCAACCTGTTTGCCGCGCTGGCGGCGGCCGGCACATCGCGCCAGGCCATCGTCAAGGTCACGGTCTATGTGACGGATATTGCCGATTGGCCGGTCTTCAACGCGCTCTATGCGCAAGCCATGGGCGAACATCGGCCGGCCCGAACGGTCGTGCCCGTGCCGGTGCTGCATCACGGCTACCGGATCGAGATTGATGCCATCGCGCTGAGTTGCTGATCTGCCGGCGGACCCGAACTTGTCTTGGTTGGCGCAGAGACGCGTTGCGTTTTCGCTGCCTGCTGGCATGCTGCAGAAAATAACTGACTTGGGGACGACAACATGCCGCTGCTGCCGGTGATCCGCACTCTTGGCGTCGCCCTGATGTTCAGCCTGTCTGCGGCAGAAGCCAGCCAGGCGCAAACCGTGGCTGGCACCAACGCCGCGCCGGGTTCCGATGCCTGGCAAGCCTTGCGCTATCGGCTTGTCGGGCCGTTTCGCGCCGGCCGCACCGTGGGCGCCGTCGGGATTCCCAGCCGGCCCAATGTCTTCTTCATGGGCGTCAACAATGGCGGTGTGTGGAAGACGGATGATTACGGACGCACCTGGCGCCCGATCTTCGATGCGGCGTCAACCGGTTCCGTGGGCGACATCGCCGTGTCCCCCTCGCATCCGGATGTCATCTATGTTGGCACCGGCGAAGGCTTGCACCGCCCCGATCTCAGCACCGGCGATGGCATCTTCAAGTCTGTGGATGGCGGCGCGCGCTGGGCCCATATCGGCCTGAAAGACGTGAGCCAGGTGGGCCGCATCATCGTGCATCCCTCCGATCCGGGCACCGTTTATGTCGCTGGCATGGGCCGGCCTTATGGTGCGAACAGCGAACGCGGCGTGTTTCGCAGCCGAGATGGCGGGGCGACGTGGGAAAAGATCCTGTACGTGAACGCCAATACCGGCGCGAGCCGCATCGAGTTCGATCCCAACAATCCCAACATCCTTTACGCCAATCTGTGGGAGCACCGCGAAGGCCCGTGGGAAAATGCGCGCTTTTCAGGCCCCAACAGCGGCATCTACAAGTCAACCGACGGCGGTTCGAGCTGGCGCAAACTCTCCGGTGGGTTGCCGGGCGCAGCACAGGGCCTGGGCCTGACCGGCGTTGGCGTCGCGCCGAGCAATTCGAACCGCGTCTATGCCGTGGTCAACGCCGTCAAGGACGGCGGCATCTATCGTTCCGACGATGGCGGCGCGCATTGGGCGCTGGTCAGCACCGACCGGCGTATCTGGGGGCCGGACGGCGGCTATGGCGAAATCATCGTGCACCCCACGAACGAAAATCTCGTCTTCCTCGCCAACACCGCCGCCTATCGATCGGAGGATGGCGGCAAGACCTGGGTCTCGCACAAGGGCGCGCCCGGCGGCGATGATTATCAGCGCATGTGGATCAATCCGAAAGCGCCGGACATCATGATCTACACCGCCGACCAGGGCGCGACCATCACCGTGAATGGCGGCCGCACCTGGAGCAGCTGGTACAACCAGCCCACCGCGCAGCTCTATCATGTGTCCACCGACAAGCAGTTCCCCTACTGGATCTATGGCGGCCAGCAGGAAAGCGGCGCGATCGGCATCGCCAGCCGTGGCAACGGCGGCCAGATCTCCTTCCGCGACTGGATGGGGGTGGGGGCCGACGAATATAGCTTTGTGGCGCCCGATCCGCTGAACCCGGATCTGATCTATGGCGGCCGCGTCGTGCGGTTCGACAAGCGGACGGGGCAGACCCGCAACATCGCCCCGGAAGCGCTGCGATCCGGCAAGTACCGGATCAAGCGGTCCATGCCGTTGATGTTCCATCCCGCCGATCCCAAGGCGCTGCTGTTTGCGACCAATGTGCTGTGGAAGACCGTGGACGGCGGCGAGAGCTGGGCGATCATCAGCCCTGATCTTTCCCGTGAACGCCCCGAAGTGCCGGCGAGCATCGGCGATTTCCGCAAGCCTGAGTTGGCGACGATGGACCGGCTGGGGGTGATCTATGCGTTGGCGCCATCACCGCGCGATGCGGGCATCATCTGGGCCGGCACCGATGATGGCCTCATTCACCTTACGCGGGACGGCGGGCGCAACTGGGCAAATGTGACGCCGCCGCCGCTGCGCGCCTGGGACAAGCTCGCCGGTCTTGAGGCCGGGCATTTCAGCGATGGCACCGCCTATGCGGCCGTCAACGCCATCCGATTGGACGACATGCGTCCGCACATCTGGCGCACCCATGATGGTGGCGGGACCTGGATGCGTATCGCCACGGGCCTGCCCGACGATGGCCCGGTGAATGTCGTGCGCGAGGATCCGAAGCAGCCCGGCCTGCTGTTCGCGGGCACCGAACGCGCCGTGTATTTCTCGATCGACGATGGCGCCAACTGGCAGGCGTTGCGCATGAACATGCCGGCAACGTCCATTCGTGATCTTGTTGTCCACGACGATGATCTCGTGATCGGCACCCATGGCCGGTCGATCTGGGTAATGGACAATATGTCGATCCTGCGGGAACTGGCCGCCACACGGAACGCCAAGGGCCTGCATCTGTTCACGCCCGCAGTGGCGACGCGGGTACGCTCCAACATGTTCCTTGATACGCCGCTGCCGCCGGAAGAGCCGACGGGCGAAAATCCGCCCGATGGCGCGGTGCTGGATTATTTCCTGTCCACCAAGGCTGCCAGCGTCACGGTTGAGATCCTTGACAGCCAAGGCCAACGGGTGCGCCTGTTTTCCAGTGCCGACCCGGCAGAAAGCCTGGATCCCGCCACGCTGCCGCACCCAACCTACTGGATCCGGCCGCCACAGCGTCTGGCGACGACGCCGGGCCATCACCGTTTCGTCTGGGACCTGCGCCATGAACCGCCCAAGGGCGTGCGGCGCGGTTATGATATTGCGGCGACCTTCCGCAACACGCCAAGCGATCCCGCCGGGCCTTATGTGCTTCCAGGCCAATATCGCGTGCGGATCACGGCCGATGGGGTGACGCGCGAGGCGCCATTGCAGGTGAGGCTCGATCCGCGCGTGCGTGTTTCCGCAGAGGATCTTGCGCTGCAGGCCCGGTATAGCCTGCAACTGCTGAAGGCCAGCGCGGCCGCACAGGCCTTGCGTGACAGCGTTGATCAGCGTCTGGCGCGTGCCCCCGCTGCCCAGCGCGACGCCTTGTTCCGCCTGCGCGGCGAGGGCGAAGCGGCCAATCCCGATACAAGCTACGGCAGCATCACCGCCGTGCCGCCGGAACGGGAAACCATCGTCAGCCTGCAGGAGAAGCTGGCCTATATGCTGAAGCTGCTGCAACAGGCCGATGCCCGGCCCACCACACAGGCGATAACGGCTGTGGACGCCCTGCTGGCCCGGCTGGACGAACTCAAGGCGCGGGCGGCGGCGCTCAACCCCTCATGAACCAGATAGCGCTGGGCGCTCTTGCGCAAACCGGGTTCGAACGCCACAACAGCGCATGCTCCATTCACGCCGCTCCGCCAATCGGTTAGCCACCGCGATGTTTCGCCGTGTCGGGCTCGCGCTCCTGGCTGTCCTTCCGGTCGCGGGGCTCCACGCGCAGGCGCCAGCGCCCGGCCCCGCTGTCGATTCTTCACTCTATGCCGGCCTGTCGTACCGCATGGTCGGGCCGTTCCGCGGCGGCCGCGCCACCGCCGTGGCCGGCATCGCCGAACAGCCAAATGTGTTTTTCATGGGCACCACCGGCGGCGGCGTGTGGAAAACCGACGATGCCGGCGGCCACTGGACAAATGTTACTGACGGCTTTCTGGATGTCGGCAACATCGGCGCGATCGACGTGGCCG
>Ga0209278_1000536_pt1 | contig 28260 bp, 29 predicted proteins | sample JI81BgreenDNA_FD_187504 | JGI IMG/M metagenome (GOLD analysis project Ga0209278, IMG submission 187504) | Wastewater effluent complex algal communities from Wisconsin, to seasonally profile nutrient transformation and Carbon sequestration -... | ecosystem: Engineered > WWTP > Effluent > Algae...
CTCTACAATCCGGTGTCAGACAAAAGCAACAACGCGTATCAGGAGGTTACCAATGAACATGATGTGGGTCGGCATCGGCATCGCGGTGGTGCTGGTGGTGCTGTGTGCGCTGCTGTTTCAGCGGTACGTGCGCCGGCAGGACGACGGCCGCGACGACCGCTACGCCCCCGAGCGCATCCTCTCCGCCCAGCAGGTGAGCATGCTCGACTACTTGCACGACACCTTCCCCGGTCAGGTCGTGCTGCCCAACGTGGGGCTGCGGCAGATGCTGTCGGTGCGCCGTGCCGTGGACAAAAAGACCGCCAAGGAGCGTCTGGCCGACCTGTCGGTGGACTTCGTGGTCTGCGCACCGGACGGGCGCCCCACCTTCGCCTTCGACATCGAGCGCCACCACCTGGCCAACGCCGAGGCCCGCACCGATGCGGTCAAGCGCAAGAACCGCATGCTGCGCACCGCGGGCGTGCGCTTTGTGTTCCTCAAGGACGGCATCCACCGCATGCCTTCGCCCGCCGATTTCCGCGCCCAGCTCAACCTGGCGGAGTTGCCCAAGCCCAAGGCCGGCGCCGAGGTGCCGTCGCGCAAGCTCAGCGAGGCCGACCGCGACAGCGTGTTGAAGGACCTGGAAAGCCAGCTCTCCGGCTTTGACCACCTGTACAGCGGCAACACCGGTTTCCGCGACTCGGAGGTGATGGGCCTGTCCGGTCTGATGGACCTCGACCCGGACGCCGAGCGCCGCTCCGCGCGCGGCGACTCGCGCCACGGCGTGCTGCGCTGAACGGGGGCGCTCAGCCCTTCGGCGCCTTGGCCGGGCGCTGCCAGTTCGGGATCACCACCTGTTTCCCCCGCGCCACCGCCAGCGAGCCCGGCGGTGTGTCCTTGGTGATGGTGGAGCCACCACCCACCGTGCCACCCGCGCCGATCGTCACCGGCGCCACCAGCACGCAGTTGCTGCCCACATGGACGTCGGCCTCGATGACGGTGCGGTGCTTGTTGGCGCCGTCGTAGTTGGCCGTGATGCTGCCCGCGCCGTAATTGACCCGCTCCCCGACCGTGGCATCGCCGAGGTAGGCCAGGTGGTTGGCCTTGGCGCCGGCGGCCAGCGTGCTGTTCTTCACCTCGACGAAATTGCCGATGTGCACCTGCGCGCCCAGCTGCGCGCCGGGGCGCAGCCGCGCAAACGGCCCGACCAGCGCGCCAGGTCCCACCTGCACCCCGGCGCGCTCGCCGTCGATGTGGGTGAACGGGTGGATGACCGCGCCCGACTCGATGCGGGCGTTGGCGATCACGCAGTTCGCCCCGATGCGCACGCCGTCGCCCAGCGAGACGGCGCCTTCGAACACGCAGTTCACATCGATTTCCACATCCGCACCGCAGGTCAGCGTGCCGCGCACGTCGAGCCGCGCCGGATCGGCCAGCCGCACGCCGTCGGCCATCAGCCCCTCGGCCAGCCGGCGCTGGTGCGCCCGCTCCAGCTCGGCGAGCTGCGCCGGGCTGTTCACGCCGGCCACCTGCACCGCATCCGCGATGCGGTGGGCGACCACCGCGGCGCCATCGGCGACCGCGAACTTCACGACGTCGGTCAGGTAGTACTCGCCCTGGGCGTTGCGGTTGTCCAGCCGCGCCAGCCAGCCGCGCAGCAGGCGCGTGGGCACCGCCATGATGCCGCTGTAGATCTCGGTGATGGCGCGCTGGGCTTCGGTGGCGTCTTTGTGTTCCACGATGGCCTGCACCCCCCCGTCGGCGCCACGCACGATGCGGCCGTAGCCGGTGGGGTCGGGCAATTCCAGCGTGAGCAGCGCCAGGCGCTCACCGCCGCAGGCGTCGAGCAGGGCCTGCAGCGTGTCGGCGCGGGTCAGCGGCACATCGCCGGACAGCACGAGGGTCACGCCGTCGTCCGGCAACACCGGCACGGCCTGCTGCACGGCGTGGCCGGTGCCGAGTTGCGGTGACTGGCGCACAAAACGCAGCTCACCACCGGCTGGCGCGCTCAGGCCCGCCTCCACCGCCTCGGCGCCGTGGCCGGTGATCACCACCACCTGCCGGGCGGATAACCGCGCGGCGCAGTCGATCACGTGCTGGGCCAGTGCACGACCGGCCAGCCGGTGCAACACTTTGGGTAGGCTGCTCTTCATCCGCGTGCCTTTGCCGGCCGCCATGACCACCACGTCCAACGCCATGTCCCCTCCTCCGGTGAATGCCCGGCGCCGTGCCGGGTGGCGCCGGATTATCGCCCGCACCCTGCTGGCGATCGGCGTGTCCGCCGCGCTGGCGGCCTGCACCGTCGCGCGCCTGGCCTACCCCCAGGCGCCGCACCTGGCGGTGTGGTGGATCGACGGCTACGCCGACCTCGACGACGCGCAGGGTGCGGCCCTGCACACCGAACTGGATGCGCTGTGGCGCTGGCACCGCCAGCAGGAATTGCCGCGCTGGGCCGCGCTGCTGCGCGAGTGGCAGGCGCTGGCGCCCGGGGCCTTGAGTGGCGAGCAGGTCTGCCGCCAGTTCGACGGCGTGCGGGAGCGGCTGGACGCGCTGGGTGAACGCGCCGTGCCGTCGCTGGCCCGCCTGGCCACGCAACTCACGCCCGAGCAGCTGCAGCATCTCGCGCGCCGCCAGTCGCGCAGCAACCGCGACTTTGCCCGCGACTTCCTGCGGGGCGACGAGGCCGCGCGGCTGGAGCGGCGCACCGAACAGGCGGTGGAGCGCTACGAGCGCCTCTACGGACGCCTGAGCGCCGCGCAGCGCGCGCTGGTGCGCGAGCAACTCCGGGCCAGCCCGTTCGATCCCGCCCGCACCCAGGCCGAACGCGAACGGCGCCAGGCCGACCTGCGCGACACCATCGCCCGCGCGCAGGCCGACCCCGCGCAGGCCGAGGCACTCGTGCGGGCGCACCTCGCCCGCTTCACCGATTCACCCACGCCGGGCTACAACGAGCACCTGCAGGCCCTGTTGCGCCACGGCTGCGCGATGGCCGCGGCCGTGCACAACAGCGCCTCGCCGGCGCAGCGGGCACACGCGCTCGGCGTGCTCAAGGGCTACGAGGACGACGCGCGGCAACTGGCCCTGGGGCGGTGACCGCGGCCAGCCTCAGGCCACCCACCACGCCACCCCCGCCAGCGACAGCAGCGTGACCGGCACGCCGGTGCGGGCGTGGGTCCGCCAGTCGATCACGACGCCCTGCGCGCGCGCCAGGTCAGCCACGATCAGGTTGGCGATGGAGCCGACCAGCAGCAGGTTGCCCGCAAAGGTGGTCACCAGCGCCAGCGTCACCCCGGCCTGCTCCCCCGCCAGGTGCGGCAACAGCAGCATCACCGCCGGCACGTTCGACACCAGGTTGGAGAGCACCGTGCCCACCACCAGCAGCGTGGACGGTTCGCCCAGCACGACGCCGCGCGCGCCCAGCCAGGCCACCGCCTCGTGGGCCACGCCGGTGGCCGCGAACGCGTGGTTGACGACGAACAGGCCCATGAACAACACGAGCAGTGGCCAGTCCACCAGCCGCATGAACGCCGGGCTCGCCAGCCGCCGGCTCAACAGCAGCACCGCCGCCCCCACCAGCGCAGCCACCTCGTGCGGGCCGTCGGTGAACAGGAACACCCCCATCAGCGCGCCCGCCACCCCCAGGCCCTTGGCGGTCTGCCAGGCGTCAAAGGGCGGCTCATCGGGCAAGTTTCCCGGCGTGTGTTCCGGCGATCCCCCCGGAAAGCCCACGGCCGGATCGCCGGTCCCACCCGCAGTCGCTGGCCGGTCCGCCACCACCGGCTGGCCCGGCGCAAAGGCCACCCAGGCCCACAAGACGATCAGCCCCACCAGCACCGGCACCGCCGCCGCGCGGGCGTAGGCCGCGAACGGCAGCTGCATCACCGAGCCGATCAGCATGTTCTGCGGGTTGCCGATCAGCGTGGCGGCCGAGCCGATGTTGGCGCTGCAAGCGAGTGCCAGGAGAAACGGCACCGGGTGCCAGCCCCGGCGCAGGCACAGGCGCACCACCACCGGCGTCATCGCCAGACACACCACGTCGTTGGAAAACACCGCCGACAAGCCCGCCGACACCGCGATCAGCGCGGCCAGCAAGGCAGCCCGCCCGACCGGCAAGGCGCCCACGCGGCGCGTGACCGCGGCGTAGAAGCCGCCCAGGCGCATCTGGGCCGAGATCACCATGAAGGCAAACAGCAGCAGGATGGTCGGCAGGTCGATCGCGCGCGCCGCCTCGGCCACCGGCATGCCGGTGATGGCAATCACCGCGATCGCGCCCAGCAAGGCCACGCCCGAGCGGTCCAGCTTCAGCCGCGGCAGCCCGCCGAGGAACATGCCGAGGTAGACAACGCCAAAGACGGCGATCACCGCCCAGTCGGTCAGGGCGTGCTGCAAGGGGTTGGGGGACATGGGACGCGCATGGTAGAGGCTGCGGCCCCAGACGCCAAAAAGCCGCCCGAAGGCGGCTGGCGGCGGGCAAGGCGACCGGCGCTCAGGCCTGCAGCGCGTCCCACATGGCCTTGTCGCGCTCGGCGGTCCAGATGCGCGGGTGCTTGATGCCGCTGGCCTCGTCGTAGGCGCGGCTCACGTCGAAGGGCAGGCAATGCTCGTAGATGAACACATGGCCGAACAGCGGGTCCATGCGCTGGCGGGTGTGGGCCATGGCCGCCTTGAGGTCCATGCCGGCGGCCGCCGCCTCGCGGGCGGACTCGAACAGCGTGGTGACCCAGCGCTGCGTGTAGTCGAGGGCCTTGTTGACGTTGTCGTGCCCGACCATGGCCTCGCCCCGACCGGGCACGATGGCGCGGGCGTTGAGCGCGCGCAGGGCTTCCAGCGTGGCCGGCCATTCGGCGAGCTGGGCGTCGCCGGTGTAGACGCCGGCCTCGTACTCCACGAGGTCGCCGCTGAACAATACGCCCTCTTCCTCCACCCAGGCAATGGTGTCGCCCTTGGTGTGGCCCTGGCCGGGGTGCCAGATCTGCACCTTCACGCCGCCCAGGTCGAGCTCGATCGATCCCTGGCGGCCCGGGGTGCCGTCGCCCACGACCAGCGTCGGCCAGGTCAGGCCCGGCACGGTGTCGGCGCCGCGGAACAGGCGCGGAAAACGCTCCATTTCGCTTTTCATGTCCTGCGCGCCGCGCTCCATGATCAGCTCGTGGGTGCCGCGGCTGGCGATGATTTCGGTGGCGCCTTCCGGGATGAAGGCGCTGGCGCCCAGCACCCGCACGGCGTGGTAGTGGGTGAGCAGCACGTACTTGATCGGCTTGTCGCTGATGGCGCGGATGCGCCGGATCAGGTCCTGCGCCATGGCCGGCGTGGCGGTGGTGTCGCTGACCAGGATGTAGCGCTCACCGATGATGACGCCGGAGTTCGGATCGCCTTCGGCCGTGTAGGCCCAGCAGTGGGCGCTGAGTTGCTCGAAGCTGATCTTTTTGTCCTGCAGGTCGGCCTGCGAGGCGAAGGCTTTGCTCATGGCGGTCTCCGGTGATGGGTCGGCGATTTTACCTAACCGAAATGGATTTCACATGGGTAAATCACATCAACCGCCGGCCAGCCCACCCTCCAGCACCCGGATCACCTCGTCGGCGAAGCCGGCGTAGCTCATCGGCCCGCCCGGGCGCAGCCAGGTGAAGGTCCAGTTGATCATGCCGAACAGCATCATCGTGATCGCGGTCTGGTTGACCGGCGTGATGCGGTCCGGGTAGGCGCGGCGCAGGAAGCGGGTGAAGGCGGAGACCACGTCGCGCTGGCGGTTGAGGATCAGCTCGCGCTGTGCCTCGCCGAGGAACTTGGTGTCGGAGACCAGCGCCACGTGGCGGGTGGCCGAGGTTTCGTATTCGGCCAGGAAACTGCGCACCAGCCCGTGCAGCGCGGCGCGCTCGCTGAGGTTGTGGCGCTGGGCGTGCGCCTCGGCCTCGCCGATCAGGGCCAGCAGCCGCTGCGTGTAGCGATCCAGCAGGTCGAACAGGATCGCTTCCTTGCTCTCGTAGTAGTGGTAGAGCCGGGCTTTGCTGGTGCCGCAGGCGGCGGCGATGTCGTTCATGCTGGCGGCCGGAAAACTCTGGCGCGCGAAGCATTGCGCCGCCACGTCGAGGATCTGGTCGCGCTTGAGATCGTGAGAGGCGGACTTGGGGCGGGCCATCCGGCGATTCTGCCAGCGGGCCCGCCCGCAGGGGCCCCGCGCGGCGGGCGTGGGCTGGGTTTAGCCGGCGCAGGGCGTGGGCTGGGTTCAGCCGGCGCAGGGCGCCGGGGCCGCCGCACCCAGCCAGGCCGGGCGCCGCCGCCACAGGCGGGTCCAGGCGTCGGCGCAGGGCGTGGCGGCGGTCCAGACGAAGCGCACGGCCCGCGGCGCGGCGCGCGAGGCCGGCTCGATCACGAGGTGGGCCCCCGCCGGCACCGCCAGCCATTCGCCGGGGCCCACGAACACGTCGCCGGCGGCGGTGCCGGTGATCCAGGCCTGGCCACCCAGCACGGTGAGTCGACCCGCGCAGGCCGGGCGCAGGCTGCGCGCCGTGCCGGGCGCGACCACGGCGCCCTGGCGGGCGCTGGTTGATGCGGATGCGGAATCGATGAACATGGTGATCTCCGGTGCGGGAGACGGCGTCTCCGGGGGGCCATATTCCGCCTGCAGGGGCTGGCCCGTCCAATGAAAGCGGGTTAGCCTACTGATTCGTTGCCCGCATCAATGCTTCCGTGCACCCGCTGCCATGAACCTGCCCGCCCGCCACCCCCGCACCCGGCCCATCGGCATGGGCCACCTGCGCGCCTTCGAAGCCGTGGCCCGCCACCTGAACTTCCGCGCCGCGGCCGAGGAGCTGTCGCTCACGCAAAGCGCGGTGAGCCGGCAGATCCAGTCGCTGGAAGACGAGGTCGGCACCGCGCTGTTCCTGCGCCACACCCGGGCGGTCGAACTCACCACCGCCGGCACGCAGCTGCTGAGGGCCACCGGCGTGGCGCTGGACCGGGTGGACGGCGCGGTGCGACACATCCGCCAGTCGATCGGCCGCCGCGGCGTGGCCATCACCACCTGGGCGTCGTTCGCCTCGATGTGGCTGATCCCCCGGATGGAGGATTTCCAGCGCGAACACCCCGACATCGACATCCGGATCGACGCCAGCGACGCGGCGGTGGACCTGGCCACCGCCGACGTGGACCTCGCGCTGCGCTATGCCGTGCCGGGTGCGGTGGGCGCGGGCGCGCAACGCCTGTTCGGCGAGCAGCTCACGCCGGTGGCCAGCCCCTGGCTGCTGCAGGGCACGCCGATCACCCGCGTGGAAGACCTGGCGCGCTGCGCGCTCATCGAGGCCGGCGACGCCCACCGCACGCGGCACCTGGAATGGCTCACCTGGCAACGCTGGTTCGACACCTTCGCGCCCGGCGACGCGCCGGCCCCAGGGGCGCGCAGCGCACGGCCCGCGCGCGCGCGCACGCGCCTGGCGCCGCAGCGCTGGCTGTACTTCAACTACGCGCACCAGATCGTGCAGGCAGCGCTCACCGGGCAGGGCGTGGCGCTGGCGCGGCTGCCGCTGGTGGCCGAGAGCCTGGCCAGCGGCGCCCTGGTGGAGCCGCTGCCGCGCCACCGGCTGGACTCACCGCTGGCGTACTGGCTGATGGTCGCCCCCCGCAGCGCCGCGCGACCGGAGGTGCGCGCCTTCTGCGACTGGCTGCTGCGACAGGCGGCCATCACGCGCGACGCCATCGGCGACGTGCCCGACCCCGACACGGTGGACCAGCTGGACTGATCGCCGGTGGTCCCGCCCGCGGCCCGCCGCGCTGGCAGACTGGCGCCCTTTTTTCCCGGCCCCCCATGAACACCGCGTCCTCCCACGGCAACCTGCGCAGCATCGTCGCGATGCTGATCGCGGTGGGTTTCTTCGCCCTGATGGACGCGATCCTGAAAACGCTGTCGGCCCATTACCCGGCGCTGCAGATCGCCGCCCTGCGTGGCCTCACCGCCATGCCGCTCGTGCTGATCTACCTCGCGTGGCGCGGCGCGTGGGGACGCGTGTGGCGGGTGCGCTGGCCGCTGCACCTGCTGCGCGGGGCGCTGAGCGTGGCCATGCTGGCGCTGTTCACCCGCGGGGTGAGCGAGCTGCCGCTGTCGGCCGCCTACACGCTGTTCTTCATCGCGCCGCTGCTGATCACCGCGCTGTCGGTGCCCGTGCTGGGCGAGCGCGTGCCGCGCGCGCACTGGGTGGCCATCGGCGTGGGCTTCGTCGGCGTGTTGATCGCGCTGCGCCCCGACCCGAGCGCGCTGGGCAGCGGGCTGGTGAGCGTGGGTGGACTGACGGTGCTGGGGGCGGCCCTGTGCTACGCGGTGTCGGCCGTGACCGGCCGGCTGGCCAGCCGCACCGACAGCCCGGAGAGCCTGATCCTGTGGGTGATGGTCTTGCTCACCGTGGGCGCGGGCGCGCTGGCCGCGCCGGGTTGGGTGGCGGTGCGGCCGGACCACGCGGCGCTGCTGCTGGGGCTGGCCCTCACCGGCTTCGGCGGGCAGGTCGCGATCACGGAGGCCTTCCGCCATGGGCAGGCCTCGGCCGTGGCACCGTTTGAGTACAGCGCGCTGGCCTGGGGCGTGGGGCTGGACTGGCTCATCTGGCAGACGCTGCCGGCGGCCCACACCTGGGCGGGCGCCGCGCTGCTGATCGGCGTGGGCCTTTACCTGATCCGCCGCGAGCAGCGCATCACCGAAGCCCACGCCACCGCCGAACATCCCTGAGCCGGTGGCACCGCGCCGCAGGAGCGCAAGGCGCGCATCAGCCGCGCAGGCGCAGGGCTTCGTCGAGGAAGCGGTACACCTCGTCGGGCACCACCGGGCGCGCGTCCTGCGGCCGGGGCTTGCGGTACTGGCCCAGCCGCACCACGACCAGCCGCTCGGTCGGCGCGACGATCACGTACTGCCCGAGGTGACCCTGCAGGAAATAGAAGGGTGTGCGGTGCTTCGGGTCCATCCACAGGCCCATGCCGTAGTGGTCGACGAAGCCGTTGGGCCGCGTCATGCGGGCCACCGCGTCGGCCGGCAGCAGGGCCTGGCCGTTCCAGCGCCCGCCGTCGAGCAGCAGCTGGCCGAGCCGCGCGAAGTTGCGCGCCGAGCTGTGCAGGCAGCAATAACCCATCTCGATCCCGCCCTGCTCACGCGGGCGGTCCAGACTCCAGCTGGCGTCGGCCTCCATGCCCAGCGGCTGCCAGAGCCGGCGGGACAGGTACTGCGACACCGTCAGCCCCGGCTCGCGGGCCTGCAGCGCGCGCGCCAGCGCCAGCGTGAGCACCTGCGTGGACGCGCTGCTGTATTCAAACGCGCTGCCCGGCTCGGCCTCAAAACCCTGCCCGAGCACGGTGGCCGCGGTGTCGCCGCCGAAGTACAGCTCGGTGGTCTTGTTCAGGGGCAGGTAGTAGTTTTCGGTCCAGTCGTGGCCAGAGGTCATGGCGGCGAACTGCGCCAGCGTGGCCTTCTGCCCGCGCGGGTCGGCGGCGTACTCGGGCAGCCAGCGCGCCAGCGGCTCGTCCAGGCCGCCGACGATCCCGTCGGCCGCGGCGGCGGCCAGCAGCATCGTCACGACCGTCTTGGCCATCGAGAAGGAATTGGTCCGGCTGTCGGCACCGTAGGGCGCCCAGTAGGTTTCATGCAGCAGGCGCCCGTCGTGGATCACCAGGAAAGCCGCGGAGCGGTATTCCTCCAGGAACGCGCGGGTGTCGGGCGACAGGGCGGTCTGCCCCAGGCGCGGATGGGCCGGCCAGGGCTGCGGCGCGCCGGCCGCGACCGGGGCCTGGGCGAAGTTGCGCGCGTCGTCGATGTGTGCGGTGTTGTGGCCCTGCAGGTAGGTGTAGCGCAGGGCGGTCCAGATGTAGCCGTGCCCACCGAGCTGAATCGCCAGCGCCGCCAGGGCCAGCACGACCACCAGCCCCAGGATCCAGCGGCGCAGCGCCTTCACCGCCCGCTCCAGGCCACGCCGGTGTCGCACAGGATGGCGTCCAGCGGCACGTCGTGCGGCTCCGGCTGCATGTCCGGCAGAAACCCGAACTCGTAGCCCAGCCCGACGGTGAACGGCCGTGGCTGCAGGCTGGCGAGCGTGCGGTCGTAGAAACCGCCGCCGTAGCCCAGGCGGTAACCGCCCGGCCCGTAACCCACGCAGGGCACAAAGATCAGCGTGGGCTGCACGATCTCGGTGTCCTTGGGCTTGGGGATGCCGTAGGCGTCTTCCTCCATCGGGCAGCCGGGGTACCAGGTGTAGAAGGTCAGCGTCTTGTCGACCTTGTTCACCACCGGCAGGCCGATGCGGCGCTGGCGGGCCGCGCTCTGCGCGTCCTCTTCCCGGCCGGCTTCCTGCCAGCGGAACAGCGCCGGCAGCGGATCGAACTCGCCTTTGATGGGCCAGTAGGCGCCGATCACCGTGTCGGGCCGGTCGATCAGCCACACGCGCATCACGCGCTGCAGCAAATCGTTGCGCCACGCCCGGTCGGCCAGCGCCTGGCGCTTGGCGATCAGGGCCTGCCGCCACGCCTTTTTCGGGTTCATATCCAGGGAACTTGGGTCGTTCTTGTTGTCCATAATCGAACCATGACACCGTTGCATCGACGACCAGCGCGCCGCTGGGGCCTGCGGGCCATTATGGCGGCGCTCGTGCTGCCCGCCGCGGCGCTGGCGCAGACCACCGCGGGCGACCGCGCGTTGCTGGACATGCGCGAGGCCGCCCGCCGCGGTGACCTGCCGCGCCTGCAGGCCTTGCTGCCCGCGACCCGCGGCCACGTGCTGGAGCCGCTGGCGGTGTACTGGGACGCCCGGGCCCGGCTCGCCAGCGCGCCGGCCACCGACACACGCGCCGCGCTCGACCGCCTGGCCGGCACCTACTGGGAAGACCGCCTGCGGGCCGACTGGCTGGCGCAACTCGGCCTGGCCCGCGACTGGACCACGTTCGCCGACCAATGGCCGCGCTACCGCATGGGCGATGAACGCGCGCTGCGGTGCTACGCCGCCCTGGCCGACACCGCGGCCGGGCGTCTGGCGCCCGAGGCCGCTGCCGAACGCGTGGCGGCCGACTGGCTCGCGCAGCGCGAGGCCGACGACGGTTGCAGCACCGCGGCGCGCAGCCTGCTGGAGCAGGGCGCGCTCAAGCCCGCCACGGCCTGGCTGCGCGCCCGCCTCGCCATCGAATCGGGCCGCACCCCGGTGGCCGCCCAGGCGGTGGGCCTGCTCAACCCCGACTGGGCCCCGATGGTCGAGACCATCGCCGCCAACCCCGCGCGCTACCTCGACGAGAAAGTCACTGCCATCCGCCCGCGCACCAAGGAACTGGTCACGCTGGCCATCATCCGCCTGGCCGCCAGCGACCCGGCCGCCGCCGCTGCCGAGCTCGATCACCTGCGCTGGCGCACCCAGCTCACCGCCGAGGAGCGCTCATGGGCCTGGGGCGCCATCGGCAAACGCGCGGCCCAGCGCCTGATGCCCGAGGCGGGCGAGTGGTTCGCCCGCGCCGACCCGCGCCACCTGGGCGATGACCACCTCGCGTGGAAGGTGCGCGCGGCGCTGCGCGCGCAGGACTGGGTCACCGCGCGCGACACCATAGCGGCCATGCGCCCGGCCCAGGCCGCCGACCCGACCTGGGTGTACTGGCGCGCCCGGGCCGTGGCCAGCCTGCAACAGCCCGACGCCGCGACCGCGGTCGCGCAAGCCCGTGCGCTGTACGAATCCATCGCCTCGCCGCACGGCTTCTACGAACAACTCGCGCTGGAAGCCCTGGGCCAGCCGGTGACCACGCCGCCCGCCCCGGCACCGCTCACGCGCGAGGAAATCGCCGCCGCCGAGCGCGACCCTGGCCTGCAACGTGCGCTGGCCGCGATCCGGCTGGGCCTGCGCACCGAAGGGGTTCGCGAGTGGAACTACACCGTCGCGCTGCACACCCCCGGCGGGCTCGGCGAACGCGAACTGCTGGCCGCCGCCGACCTGGCCTGCCGGCAGCAGCTGTGGGACCGCTGCATCAACACCAGCCTGCGCACGCGGCAGCAGATCGACGTCGCGCAGCGTTTCCCGCTGCCCTACCGCGACGCGGTGCTCGAGCGCACCCGCGCCATCGGGCTCGATCCGGCCTACGTGTACGGCCTGATCCGGCAGGAAAGCCGCTTCATCGCCGACGCGCGCTCCGGCGTCGGCGCGGCCGGGCTGATGCAGGTGATGCCCGCCACCGCGCGCTGGACGGCGCGCAAGATCGGGCTGAGCGACTTCCGCCCGCAGCAGATCACCGAGCGCGACACCAACATCCAGATCGGCACCGCCTACCTCAAGTTTGCACTCGACGACTTCGAAGGCTCCCTGCCGCTGGCCGCCGCCGCCTACAACGCTGGGCCCAGCCGCGCCCGCCAGTGGCGCCAGGGCGCCACCCTGCCCGGCGAGATCTGGGCCGAAACCATCCCCTTTGAAGAAACCCGCGATTACGTCAAGCGCGTGCTCGCCAACACCACGCAGTACGCCGCGCTCATCACCGGCCGCCCGCAATCGCTGCGCGAGCGGCTGGGCACCGTCGGCCCACGCGCCGACAGCGCGCCCTCGATCGATCGCGACCTGCCCTGACCTCCGACCCCTCCCCACGCCTCCATGACTTCCCGCAACATCCTCGTGCTGGGCGGCACCGGCTTCGTCGGCCGCCACGTCTGCGAAAAACTCCACCGCGAAGGCTGGCGCGTCACCGTGCCCACCCGCCGCGCCAGCAACGCCGCGTCCGTGCAACACCTGCCGCGGGTCACCGTGCTGGAAGCCAACGTTCACGACCCGGCGGCCCTGGCGCGCCTGCTGCCCGGGCACGACGCGGTGATCAACCTCGTGGCGATCCTGCAAGGCGATGAGGCCGCGTTCGAGCGGGTGCACGTCGCGCTGCCCCAGACCCTCGCCGCCGCCTGCGCGGCGACCGGCGTGCGCCGCGTGGTCCACATCAGCGCGCTCGGCGCGGCCGAGGACGGCCCGTCGCGCTACCAGCGCAGCAAGGCGCGCGGCGAGGCGGTGCTGCGCGGCGCGGGGCTGGACCTCACCATCCTGCGGCCCAGCGTCATCTTTGGCGCCGGCGACCGCTTCCTCAACCTGTTCGCCGATCTGCAGGCGATCGCCCCGCTCGTGCCCCTGGCCGGCGCGGGCGCGCGGCTGCAGCCTGTGTGGGTCGAAGACGTGGCCGCGGCGGTGGTGGCGGCGCTGGTCGACCGCGATCAGCCCATGAGCGCCATCGGCCAGACCTTCGAATGCGCTGGCCCCGAGGTGTTCACGCTGGCCGAGCTGGTGCGGCTCGCGGGTCACCATGGCAGCCGGGCCCGCCCCGTGCTGCCGCTGCCGGGACCGCTGGCCTATGCCCAGGCCGTGCTGATGGAGCTGGCGCCGGGCGAGCCGCTGATGAGCCGCGACAACCTGGCCTCCCTGTCGGTGGACAACGTGGCCAGCGGCCAATGGCCGGGCCTGGCGGCCCTGGGCGTCGAGCCGGCCAGCCTGCACGCCGTCGCTCCCACCTACCTTGGCCGGCGCAACGGCCGCAGCGGTCTGCTCGATTTCCGGCGCCAGGCCCGACGCTGATCCGGCCGCCAGCCACCGCTGGTCCGCCCGCGTGCCCAACCCTCCCCGGTTGGGCATTTTTTTGGCACACTCGCGGCTCCCGGGAAATGAATACCTTTAGTTTACAGGTTTAACCATGGAAATGAATACCGCGAAAACCGCCGCCCCCCGCCGCACCGCTGTCGTGCACCTCACCGAAAACCAGCGCGACGTCATCAACCGCCTCAAGCGCATCGAAGGCCAGGTGCGCGGCCTGATTGACATGGTCGAAACCGATCGCCCCTGTGAAGACGTGGCCCAGCAGATGTCGGCCGCCCGCAAGGCCATGGACAAAGCCTTCTACCGCATGATGGCCTGCTTCGTGGTCGACGCCGTGGCCTGCACCGCGGTGGACAGCTCGGCGATGCGCGACGTCGAGCGCTCGGCCCGCATTCTCGAAAAGTACGCTTAAGTACTCATTCCGTCGTTTCATCGGTGGCGCGTCGAACGCGCATCAACCGCCACCGCGCTGCCGCCTACGATGGGAACCCCAACGGAGATTCCCATGGCACTGCAGCTCTACATCGGCAACAAGAACTACTCCTCCTGGTCCATGCGGCCTTGGGTGATGCTCACGCAAGCGGGCATCCCTTTTGAGGAGATCCTCGTCCGCTTCGACTCGTTCGACGCCGGCTCCGCCTTCAAGCGGCGGCTGCAGGCGGTGTCCCCGGTCGGCAAGGTGCCGGTGCTGGTGGACGACGGCTTTGCGGTGTGGGACACGCTGGCGATCGCGGAATACGTCGCCGAGCGCTTCCCCGACCGGGCCCTGTGGCCGCGCGACGCGCGCCAGCGCGCCCGGGCCCGCAGCGTCTGCGCCGAGATGCACAGCGGCTTCGGCGCGCTGCGCAGCGCCTGCCCGATGAACATCGAAGCCTCGCTGCCGGACATCGGCCGCCTCGTCTGGCGCGATCAGCCCGCGGTGCGGGCCGATGTGGCGCGGCTGTGCGGCATGTGGGGTGAACTCCTGGCTGCGCAGCCGCCAGGCAGCCTGCTGTTTGGCGCGTTCAGCATCGCCGACGCCTACTACGCGCCGGTGTGCATGCGGCTGCGAACCTACGGCCTGCCCCTGCCGGCCGACATCGCGGCCTATGTCGAGCGGGTGGCGGCGCTGCCGGGTGTGCGGGCGTGGATCGATGCCGCGCTCGCCGAACACGATTTTCTGGACTTCGAAGAGCCCTACCGGCTCGGTCCGGGCTGAGGCGCACACCGCGCGGCAGCCGCGCGCGCCCTACACTGCCGCCCATGGAGATGTACCTCGTGGGCGGAGCGGTGCGCGACGCGTGGCTGGCGCGCGAACGCGGCGTGGCGGCGCCGGCGCGGGCGGACCGCGACTGGGTGGTGGTCGGAGCCACGCCGGACGCCCTCGTGGCCCGGGGCTTTCAGCCGGTGGGCCGCGACTTCCCGGTGTTCCTGCACCCCGACACCCGCGAGGAGTACGCGCTGGCGCGCACCGAACGCAAGACCGCGCCGGGCTACCACGGCTTCCACTTCCACGCCGATCCGGGCGTGACGCTGCAGGACGACCTCGCGCGGCGCGACCTGACGATCAACGCGCTGGCCGTGCCGGCGGCGGCGGCCGACGACCCGACGTCGGTCGAGCCCATCGACCCGCACGGCGGGCTGGCCGACCTGCGCGCGCGGGTGCTGCGTCACGTGACCCCGGCGTTCGCCGAAGACCCGGTGCGCATCCTGCGGCTGGCGCGCTTCGCGGCCCGCTGGCCGGACTTTCGCGTGGCGCCCGAGACCGAGGCGCTGATGGCGGCGATGGTGGCCGACGGTGAGGTGGACCACCTGGTGCCCGAGCGGGTGTGGCAGGAGCTCTCTCGCGGCCTCATGGAACGCCAGCCCAGCCGGCTGTTTGCGGTGCTGCGCGGCTGCGGCGCGCTGGCGCGCCTGCTGCCGGAGGTGGACCGCCTGTGGGGCGTGCCGCAGCGCCCGGAACACCACCCCGAGGTGGACACCGGCGTGCATCTGATGATGGTGCTGGACATGGCCGCGCGGCTGCAGGCGCCGCTGAGCGTGCGTTACGCCTGCCTCGGCCACGACCTGGGCAAGGGCACCACCCCACGCGAGGTGCTGCCGCGCCACATCGGCCACGAGGCGCGCAGCGTGGCGCTGCTGCGCGCGGTCGGGGAGCGGCTGCGGGTGCCGGTGGCGTGCCGCGAGCTGGCGGAGGTGGTGGCGCGGGAACACGGCCACGTGCACGGCAGCGCCGCGCTGTCGCCGGCGGCCACGCTGCGCCTGCTGGAACGCTGCGACGCCCTGCGCCAACCGGCGCGGTTTGCCGAGCTGCTGCTGGCTTGCGAGTGCGATGCGCGCGGGCGCCTGGGATTCGAGGAACGGCCGTACCCGGTGGCGGCGCGGCTGGCCCGGGCGCTGGACGCGGCGCTGGGCGTGGCCACGGCGCCGGTCGCCGCGCAGGCCGCGGCCGACGGCTTGCGCGGCCCGGCCGTGGGCGAGCGCGTGCGCGCCGCGCGCGAGCGGGCGGTGGCCGCGGCCTTGTCCGAGAACAACGCCGGCGTTTGACCGTCCCACTGGCGCACCGGCCGCGGCCATGCCACGATGTGTGGCCGCTTTGGAGGTCGCCATGCCCAACCGCAACCCGCTCAACCGTTCCCTGCCCGACGGCATCCGGCGTCTGGGGTTTCGCAAGTGGTACGAGCGCGAGTTGCTGTCCAGCCACGCCCACATGGCGCTGGCGCTGGTGGCGGCGGTGGCCATGATCGCCAGCTTCGAGGCGTTCCAGGGCGGGACGATGGAAGAGAAGCTGCTCGACGCCTTGTTCGTGCTGGTCTGCGGCGCGATCACGCTGTGGGCGATGCGGCGCTACCTCTACCTGCTGATGCACGCGGAAGAGATGGCCAACCAGGCCAACTGCGCCCGCTGCAAGTCCTATGGGTTGCTTGCGCTGGATGAAGCGGCTCCGCCAGCGCGGCACGAGGCGATGGTGCCGGTGTGCTGCAAGCGCTGTGGCTTCCGCTGGAACCTCGAAGACGAGTGAGCCGGGCGCCGGGCCCTGGCGCCTCAGACCAGGTAGCCGATCAGGCTGGCGACAAAGCTCAGCAGCATGGTGCTGCTGACCGGCAGGAACCACTCGCGGCCGAAGGCGCGGAAGCGGAAATCGCCCGGCAGGCGGCCCAAGCCCAGGCGCCGCAGCAGCGGGGTGGCCCAGCTGATCAGCAGCAGGGCCAGGAAGATCACCAGCATCCAGCGCAGCACGGTGGTTCTCCGTCAGAGTCGGTGCGTGCGGTCGCCGGCGCGGAAGCCCAGCGGCGTCCAGGCGGGCCCGCCACCCGGGGCCAGCGCGATCACCTTGAACAGCTCACCCATTTCGTGCTCATTGACCAGCCGCAGCAGCTGGGCGTTGTCGCGTATGCCCGCGTCGCGCGCCAGCTCGGTGATGCCGGCGTTGAGGAGGAAGCGCCCCTGGCTGGTGTAGCCGAGCACGTCCATGCCCGCGTCCTGCGCGGCCAGCGCGATGCCGGTGAAGTTGACGTGGGCCGTCAGGTCCTTCTGGCCCAGGTCGGCCAGCACGTCGCTGTCCACCCGGTGGGCGCGGTGGGCCACCAGCGTGCCCATGTGGCGCTGCGGGTGGTAGTACTCGGCCTCCGGAAAGCCGTAGTCGATGAACAAGGCGGCGCCGCGGCGCAGCGTGGCGCCCAGCGTGCGCACGAAGGCTTCGGCCTGCGGGTGGATCTCGGTGAGGTAATCGTGGTCGCCGGGCACCGCCACCGGCGGCCGGCGGTCGGTGGGGCGGTCGGCCCAGGCCAGCCGACCGGCGTCGTCCAGGGCCACGCCGCGCTCGTGCCAGCCGCCGGCCGAACGCACCAGCAGGCCGACCGGCATCGCGTCCAGCACCTCGTTGCCCACGATCACGCCGTCGATGGCGTCGGGCAGCCGGTCGGCCCAGACCACGCGGTCGGCGCGCGCGCCGAGCGTGGCGCGCTGTCGTTCGCGCAAGGTGCCGGACACCTCGACGATGGTGTAGCGGCGCAGCGGCGCACCGGCCTCGGTCAACGCGTCGATCAGGGTGGCCGCGAGTGCGCCGCTGCCGGCGCCAAACTCCCAGACCTCGTCGGTGCCGGTGGCCTGCAGCGCCTGCGCCAGCTGGCGGGCCAGCGTGCGGCCAAACAGCGGGGTCAGCTCGGGCGCGGTGACGAAATCGCTGCCGTCGGCCGCGCTGTGGCCAAAGGTGCGGGCGCCGTGGGCGTAGTAGCCCAGGCCGGGCTCGTAGAGCGCCATGGCCATCACGCGGTCAAACGGCAGCCAGCCGCCGGCCTCGCCGATGGCCCGGCGCAGGCGCGCCAGCAGGGCCGTCGTTACACTGGCGGGTTGTTTTGAGGCGGCGGTGTCCACCCGCCGATTGTCGTCCATGACCCCCACCCCGTCCCCTTCGTCACCCGCGCCGGGCAGCGTGCTCGTCACCGGCGGTGCCCATCGCCTAGGCGCCGCGATTGCGCGCGCCTTCGCGGCGGCGGGCTGGCGCGTGTGGATCCATTTTTCGCGCTCCGGCGAGGCCGCCGCGGCGCTGGCCGGTGAACTGCGTGCGGGCGGCGCCAACGCCCGCACGGCGCAGGCCGACCTCGCCGAGCCGGCGCAGATCGAGGCCATGATGGCCCAGATCGAGGCCGAGGACGGCCCGCTGCGTTGCGTGGTGAACAACGCGTCCACCTTCGAGCCGGACACCGGGCGCGACTTCACGCCGGCGCTCGCGCAGGCGCAACTCGCGGTCAACCTGATCGCGCCGCTGCTGCTGGGCCGCGAACTGGCGGCGCAGCGCGAGCGCGCGGGGGGTGCGGCCGGATCGGGCGACGCGAGCGTGGTGCACATCCTGGACCAGAAAGTGCACAACCTCAACCCGGACTATTTTTCCTACACGGTGAGCAAGCTCGGGCTGGCCGGCAGCGTGCGCCTGCAGGCGCAGGCGCTGGCCCCGGCGGTGCGGGTCAACGCGGTGTCGCCCGGCCTGATGTTTCTGAGCGGGCCGCAAGCGCCCGACAACTTCGCGCGGGCCAGCCGGGTCAACCTGCTGCAGCGGCCGATCGACCCGGCCGAGGTGGCGCGCGCGTGCGTGATGCTGGCGTCATCGACCGGCATCACCGGCACCACGCTCAACGTCGACAACGGGCAACACCTCGTGCCGCTCGGGCGCGACGTGATGTTTGCCGTGGATCAGGCGCCGGGTGGCGCGGGAGAGCCGTCATGACCTGGGACCCGACCGCGCTGATGCGCCACTGCCGCAAGCTGTTCCTGCGCCGCCACGAGGCGCTGGTGCCGATCGGCATCCACGACTTCGAAAAGACCGCGCCGCAGCGGCTGTGGATCGACGTGGAGCTGTGGGTGCCATTGGCGCAGACCACGCCGGCGAACGACGACATCGCCGAGGTGGTCGATTACGACTACGTGCGCCACGCGGTGGCCGAGCGGATCGCGCAGGGCCACATCGGCCTGCAGGAAACCCTGGTTGACGACCTCGTGGCGCGGCTGCTCGCTCACCCGGGCGTGGTCGCGGTGCGGCTGTCGACCTGCAAGCCCGACGTCTATCCCGACACCGAGGCGGTGGGCGTGGAGGTGTTCCGCATGAAGGAAGGGGTGTTGCCATGAACATCCCCACCGTGGCCGGCACGCAGATCCTCACGCTCACCGGCTTGCGCTTCAACGCCAACCTCGGCATCCTCGACCACGAGAAGGCCGCGCCGCAGCCGATCCAGGTGGACGCCGAGCTCAACCAGGGCACCCAGCCGCTGCTGCCGCACGACGACGACATCACCCACGTGCTCGACTACCGCAAGGTGCGGCAGATCATCATCGACGAGTGCACAGCCGAACACGTGAACCTGCTGGAGAGCCTGATCGGCAAGCTCACGCGCCGGCTGATGCAGCTGCCCGGCGTGATCGGCGTGCGCGTGCGCATCGCCAAACTGGAAATCTTTGACGACTGCGAGGTCGCGATCCGCATGGAAAGCGGCCAGTGGTGAACCCGGAGTCCCGGCCATGAACGAAGCCCTGGAAAACCACAAACTGGAAAAGCGCCTGTGCCGCGAGGTGGGCCGCGCCATCACCGACTACGCCATGATCGAAGAGGGCGATCGGGTGATGGTGTGCCTGTCCGGCGGCAAGGACAGCTACGGCATGCTGGACATCCTGCTCAAGCTGCAGGCCCGCGCGCCAGTGAACTTCGAGCTGATCGCGGTCAACCTCGACCAGAAGCAGCCGGGTTTCCCGGAAGAGGTGCTGCCGGCCTACCTGAGCGCCCTGGGGGTGAAGTTCCATATCGAGAACCAGGACACCTACTCGATCGTCAAGCGCGTGATTCCGGAAGGCAAGACGATGTGCAGCCTGTGCTCGCGGCTGCGCCGCGGCATTCTGTACCGCGTGGCGGACGAGCTGGGCGCGACCAAGATCGCGCTGGGCCACCACCGCGACGACATCCTGCAGACATTGCTGCTCAACATGTTTTTTGGCGCCAAGCTCAAGGGCATGCCGCCCAAGCTGGTGAGCGACGATGGGCGACACGTGGTGATCCGGCCGATGGCTTATGTGGCCGAAAAGGACCTGGCGCGCTGGGCCGAGGTGAAGCAATTTCCCATCATCCCCTGCACGCTGTGCGGCAGCCAGGAAAACCTGCAGCGCAAACAGGTGGGCAACCTGCTGCGCGAGTGGGAGCAGAAATTCCCCGGCCGCATCGAGAACATGTTCAACGCGCTGCAGAACGTCGTGCCCAGCCACCTGATGGACCGCGGCCTGCACCCGTTCGCCACGCTCAAGCCCACCGGCGTGCCCGATGCCGACGGGGACAAGGCGTTTGACCCCGAGCCGCTGCCGCCCGCCGCGCCGTCGTCCGCCCTGTCGTCCGCGACGGACGCCGGCGGGAACCCGGCGCCCGCGCGGGCCGTCATACCGCTGGCGCCCGTGGACTGAGCCACGCCGGCCCATCCGCCCGGAGGAAAACCCATGAAACGCTGTCGCCCTGCCTGGTGGTTGATGATGGCCATCGCGCTGCTGCTTGGTGGCTGCGCCAGCGTGATGCGGGTGGACAACCAGGTCCAGAGCTTCGCGCGCTGGACCGAACGCGGCGCGGGCGCGACCGTGCCGCAAGCGCCGCAGGTGTTCCGGTTCGAGCGGCTGCCCTCCCAGGACGGCGCGGGGCAAGCGGAGCTGGAAAACGTGGCGGCGCAGGCGCTGGCCGGCGTCGGCTGGACGCCGGCAGCCCCGGGAGTGGCAGCGCCGTGGACGGTGCAGGTGAGCGCGGCGACGCAACGGCTGCCCCGCGCGCCGTGGGAAAGCCCGTACGACGGGTTTGGCCCCTACGCGCCCGGGGGCTTCGGCGGGCAGTTTGTGCTGGCCAACAACGGCGCACTGATCTACGTGCCCCTGTTTCCGCGGCTGGAATCACCGTATTTCCTGCGCCGCGTGTCGCTGGTGATCCGCCACGCCGGCAGCGCCCAGGTGGTGTACGAGACCCGCGCGGCCCACGACGGCCGCTGGAATGCGTCGCCCGCCCTGTGGCGCGCCATGTTCGACGCCGCACTGCAGGGCTTCCCGGCCCCGCCGGCGGGGGAGCGTCAGGTCAACATCGACCTGCCCCGCTGACGCCGCATCCGCCGGCATTCACCGGGGCGTTCCCGGAAGCATTCAGGCAGACGCGGCGCCGTTGAGCAGGCCGCGGATCTGCTCGCCCAGCGCGTCCATGCTGTCCTGCTTGCCGAGCACCTCGCTCACACCCGCGGCCCGCGCCTCGGCGATCAGGGTGTCGTTGACGTGGCCCGATACCACCGCCACCCGCAGCCCCGGGCGCAGCGCGCGCAGCGCCGATGCCACCTCCACGCCCGACAGCCCGGGCATGTTGTGGTCGGTGACCACCAGGTCCACCGCCTCGGCCGGATGCGCACCGAACCAGGCCAGCGCCGCCTCACCCGACTCGAAGGTCGTGACACGCAGCCCCTGCTTGCGCAGCAGCCGCCCGACGAGAAAGACCAGCGCCTCGTAGTCGTCGATGTAGACGATGTGGCGCCCGGCCAAGGCGGCGGCGGTGGCCGAAGGCGACTCGGCGGACGCGGTCGCGGCGGCGCCGGCCTCGCCGGGCGCCAGCGGCCAGCACACCTCGAAACGCGTGCCCTCGCCCGGGGCGCTGTGCACCGCGATGCCCGCGTGGTGGGCCTTGACGATGCCGTGCACGACCGACAGCCCCAGCCCCGTGCCGGTGCCGGGCGCCTTGGTGGTGAAGAATGGCTCGAAGATGCGGCGGCGGGTTTCCGCGTCCATGCCGCGGCCGTTGTCGCTCACGCTCAGACGCAGGTACGCACCGGGCGACAGCCCTTCAAACCCCACCGCGGCAGCGGCGTCCAGCGCGACGCGCTCCAGCGCCACGCGAATCTCGCCCCCGGCGCCATCGAACGCCTGCCAGGCGTTGGTGCACAGGTTGATCACCACCTGCTGCACCTGGGTGGCGTCGGCCAGCACTGGCAGGTCGGGCGCCCGCAGGTCGGCGTGCAGTTTCACGCCGGCCGGCAGCAGCGAGCGAAGCAGTCGCAGCGCCTCCTCCACGGCCGGCTGCAGGGGCTGACACTCCATGGCCTGTGACTGGCGGCGGCTGAAGGTGAGGATCTGTTGCACCAGCTGCCGCGCCCGCAGGGCCGCGCGGTGGATTTCCTGCAGGCTTTCCTGCGCGGGATGGTCGGTGCCCACGTCTTCGCGCGCGATCGTGAGGTTGCCCAGGATGGCCGCCAGCAGGTTGTTGAAGTCGTGCGCCACGCCCCCGGCCAGCGTGCCGATGGCCTCCATCTTCTGCGACTCGCGCAGCTGAGCTTCCAGCGTCCGCCGGTCGGCCTCGGCCTGTTTGAATGCCGTGATGTCGGTGTGGGTGCCCACCATGCGCAGCGGCTGCCCTGCGGCGTCGCGCGCGATCACCACCCCGCGCGAGAGCACCCACTTCCATTGCCCATCGCGGCAGCGCACACGGTGCTCGTTGCGGTACTGCGGCACGCGGCCGCAGAAATGCGCCTGGCGGTCGGCCTCCATCTGGGGGATGTCGTCGGGGTGGGTGCGGGCATCCATCTCGCGCGCCAGATCGGGCAGTTCGTCCTGCGCGTAACCCAGCATGGCCCGCAGCCCCGCCGAGAAGAATTCCTCGCCGGTCTGCAGGTTCCAGTCCCACACGCCATCGCCCGCACCCTCCAGCGCCAGCTTCCACAGCGCCTCGCTGGCCTTCAGCGCCGCCTCGGCCGCCTTGCGCTCGGTCACGTCGATCAGCACACCCGCCCGCAACACCCCCTGCGCGTCCGCCATCACGCGCGTCGAGCGGCGCAGCACCCACCGGGTGCGTCCGTCGGGCAGCACGATGCGGAACTCGCCGGCGAGATCGGTGCGGTCGCCCAGCACGGCGACGTGGTCGCGCTCCAGCCGGTCGCGGTCGTCGGGGTGACGAAACCGCGCGATCAACCACGGATCGGCCAACAACTCGTCGGGGCCGAACCCGTAGATGTCCCGGATGCCTTCGCTCACAAAGCGGTAGCGCCGCTGCCCGTCGCGGCCGATATGCAGCAGGTACACCGCCCCGGGCACCTGCTCGGTCACCAGACGCAGCAGCTCGGCGTGGTCGGCCACGGCGCGTTCGGCCGCCATGCGCGCGGTCACGTCCTCGACCGTGCCCTCGTAGTACAGCACCTCGCCGGCCGCGTCCCGCACCACATGGGCGTTCTCGCTGACCCACAGCCGGCCGGCCCCGCGGTGGGGTCGCACCTCGGACACGAAGCCGGTGACCTTGCCGTCGCGCAGCAGCCGGTCCAGAAACTCAGCCCGCCGCGCGGGCTGCAGATACCAGCCCTGGGGCGAGGCGTTCAGGTCGGCCAGCAGCTCGGCCTCGCTGGACAGCCCGGTGAGCGCCACCAGCGCGGGGTTGGCCCGCACCATGCCGCGTCCCACCACCGAGCGGTAGGCGCCGATGGGCAGGAACTGGAACAGGGTGGAAAAATCGTCGCCGGGCGCGCTGGGTTCGCTGACCATGTGGTCGATTGTGGCGGCAAAGCCCGCGCCACGGGGGGTCATTGGGGGGTATTCGCCGCTACAGTTGCCGCTGGCCCCGCGCCCCGCTCCGGAGAACCGATTGCACGCCACCCGCCTTCTCGTTGTACGCCACGGCGAAACCGCCTGGAACCGCGCCACGCGCATCCAGGGCCACACCGACATCGACCTCAACGACCACGGTCGCTGGCAGGCCGGGCGCCTCGCCGCGGCCCTGCGGGACGAACCGATCGCCGCCGTTTACGCCAGCGACCTCAAGCGCGCGCGGGAGACGGCCGAGGCGGTGGCCCACCCGGCCGGCCTGCCGGTGCACACGCACACCGGCCTGCGCGAGCGCGGCTTTGGCCGCTTCGAGGGCCACACCTGGGACGAGCTGGAGCTGAAATGGCCCACCGAAACCCTGGCCTGGCGCAAGCGCATGCCCGACTTCGCGCCGCCCGGCGGCGAGACGCTGCTGACCCTGCGCGAGCGGGTCGTCGCCGCGGTGCATGACATCGCCGCGCGCCACGCCGGCGAGCAGATCCTGCTCGTGGCCCACGGCGGTGTGCTCGACATCCTCTACCGCGCCGCCACGCGCCTGGAGCTGCAGGCGCCGCGCACCTGGGAACTGGCCAACACCGCCGTCAACCGCCTGCTGTGGTCGCCGGAAGGCCTGAGCCTGGTGGGATGGGCCGACGTGCGGCACCTGCAGGCCGAACCCGACGGCGCCGCCCTCGACGAACGCAGCGCCTGAACCCGCCATGGCCACCGTCCCGGAACGATTCACCGGCCTGATCGGCCAGTCGGTGCGCGCCATCGACACGCCCGCGCTCGTGGTCGATCTCGACGCCATGGAGCAAAACCTGCAGCGCATGGCGCGCTTCGTGCGCGAGCGCGGCATGCGCCTGCGGCCGCACGCCAAGATGCACAAGAGCGCGGAACTGGCGCGGCTGCAGATCGCGCATGGCGCGGTCGGCGTGTGCGTGCAGAAGGTCGGCGAGGCCCTGGCGCTGGCGCGCGCCGGCATCGGCGACATCCTGATCACGAACGAAGTGATCGCGCCGGCCAAGCTGCGCCGCCTCGTCGAGGCGGCGCGGGAGCTGCCCACGCACTTCGGCCTCGCGGTGGACAGCGCCGAGGGCCTGGACGCGGTGATCGCGGCGGTCGAGCGCGCCGGGCTGCCAGGCCACGGCACGCTGGACGTGCTGGTGGAAATCGACGTGGGTCAAGGGCGCTGCGGCGTGGCGCCCGGGTCGACCGCGGTGCCGTTGGCGCAGCGCATCGCCGCCACACCGGGCCTGCGCTGGGCCGGCCTGCAGGCCTACCACGGCGGCGCGCAGCACCGGCGAAGCCCGGATGAACGCCGCGAGGCCATCGCCGCGGCAGCCGCCGCGGTACGCCAGACCCGCGACGCCCTGACGGCGGCGGGCCTGCCACCGCCTTCCATCACCGGCGCGGGCACCGGCAGCTACCTGCACGAAGCCGTCAGCGGCCTGTGGACCGAGCTGCAGGCCGGCTCCTACCTGTTCATGGACGCGGACTACGCCCGCAACGCGCCGGACGACCCCAGCGCCCTGGGTCTGACCCACGGCTTCGACCTGACGTTCGACCACGCGCTGTACCTGCAGGCCCAGGTCATCAGCCGCAGCCCGGACCGCGCGGTGATCGACGCCGGCCACAAGAGCCACGCCCTGGACAGCGGTCCGCCGCTGGTGGCCCACCCCGCCGGCCTGCGCTGGAGCAACGGCGGTGACGAGCACGGCGTGCTGCACCGTGACGCCGACCCGGGATCGCTGCCCGCGCTGGGCGAGCCGGTCTGGCTGATCCCCGGCCACTGCGACCCCACGGTCAACCTGCACGACTGGCTGATCGGCGTGCGCGGCGGCGTGCCCGGCGGGCACGTGGAGCGGCTGATCCACGTCGATGCACGCGGCGCGGTGGACTGAGCCCCCGCGGCCGCCCGGACAGCGGCCCGAGGCCGGGTTCGGGGAGCAGGTCAGGGACTGTAGGGACGCGCGTCCAGACCCAGCGCGCGGATGCGCCGCGCGGCGTCGTCGGCCTGCTCGCGCGACTCGAACGGCCCTACGCGCACGCGGGTGAGCGTGCCGCGCGCGGACTCCACCGGGTCCGTCAGCACCGGCAGGCCCGCCGCGGCCAGCCGCTGCCGCGCGCGCTCCGCGTTCGCCGGATCGCCGAACAAGCCCACCGCCACGCCGTGACCCTTGATGCGCGGGCGCACAGCAGCCTCCGGCGCGGGCACAGCCGGCACGGGAGACGCCGCCTTCACCGCCGGTGGCTCCGCATCGGCGGCGGGCGGCGCGGGTGCCGCGGGTGCCGCCGGCGGGGCGGCCGCTGCGCCGGACGCCGGCGCGCCGGCGGGTGGCGAAGAACCCGGCGAGCCGGACGCCGCGGGCGTGGCGCCCTCGGTGGCCCCGGAGGACGGGTTGGACGCCGTCGGCGGCGTAGCCTCGGGCGCGGGCGCGGGCGCGGGCGCGGGTGTGGGTGTGGCGACCGGTGCAGGGGGGCTGTCCGTGGCGGTGGGCGCGGCGACGACCGTCGGCACGGTGGTGAAGCGGTCGGACAGCGACACAGCCACCACCGCGACCAGGCCCAGCGCCACCGCGGCTTGCACCAGACCGGCCACCACGAGCCATCCCCGGCCTGGCGCCGCGTCGGCCAGCCGTTCACACGCCTGCTGCACCGTCTGCGAGGCCCGCACCGCCGCCGTCATGCGCTGACGCACCCGGTCGTGCAACAGCGCGACGGCAAACCAGCCGGGCAGGACAAACGCCGCCAGCGCCAGACCCCCGAGCAACACGCCCTGCGCCACCGGCGGCCACGCGCGCCAGGTATCGATCGACGCCAGCAGCCCGGCGGTCCCCAGCGCCAGCAGAGCCGCCCACGCCAGGGCCGCGGTCCACAGCCGGTGGAACACCAGCCACCCGGTCGTGCCCAGCGCGGCCCAGCGGTTGAAGGCGGGTCCGGGGAGACCGGCTTCATCAAAGCGCACAAACACCGGCAGGTGGGTGCCGGCCGACAGTGGCCCCAGCGCGGCGCGGTACATGGCGGCGGTGGCGTTCTCGGGAGGGCGGGTCGTGGCCATGGCGGCGGAGATGTGGCTAAGGTGCGTCGCGGAACAGGCCGCCCTCGGTGGCCGGCGGCGCCACGCCCAGGTGGCGGTACGCCGCCAGCGTGGCGGTGCGCCCGCGCGGTGTGCGCTGCAGGTAGCCCTGCTGGATCAGGTAAGGCTCGATCACGTCCTCGATGGTGTCGCGCTCTTCCCCGATGCTGGCGGCGATGTTGTCCAGCCCCACCGGGCCGCCATCGAAGCGGTGGATCACCGCCTCCAGCAGCTTGCGGTCCATCAGGTCAAAACCCTGCGGATCGACATCCAGCATGGCCAGCGCGCGGGCGGCGATGTCCTGGGTGATGTGGCCGCCGCCCTTGACATCGGCGTAGTCGCGCACGCGGCGCAGCAGCCGGTTGGCGATGCGCGGCGTGCCGCGCGAGCGGCGCGCGATCTCGAAGGCGCCGTCGGCGTCGATCGGCGCGTTGAGCAGGCCGGCGCTGCGCGTGACGATGCGCGCCAGCTCCTCGGCGGTGTAGAACTCCAGCCGCGCGACGATGCCAAAGCGGTCGCGCAGCGGGTTGGTGAGCATGCCCGCGCGCGTGGTGGCGCCCACCAGGGTGAAGGGCTGCAGGTCGAGCTTGATGCTGCGCGCCGCCGGCCCCTCGCCGATCATGATGTCGATCTGGTAGTCCTCCAGCGCGGGGTAAAGGATCTCCTCCACCACCGGGCTGAGGCGGTGGATCTCGTCGATGAACAGCACGTCGTTGGGCTCAAGGTTGGTCAGGAGCGCAGCCAGGTCCTTGGGCTTTTCGAGCACCGGCCCGCTGGTCTGGCGCAGGTTCACGCCGAGTTCCTGCGCAATGATGTGCGACAGCGTGGTCTTGCCCAGGCCGGGCGGGCCGAACAGCAACACGTGATCCAGCGCCTCGGCGCGCTTCTTGGCAGCGCCGATGAAGATCTCAAGCTGCTCGCGCACCTTCATCTGGCCCACGTACTCGTCAAGCAGCTTGGGCCGCAGCGCGCGCTCGATCGCCTCTTCCTTGGGCGACACGGCCGCGGCCGAGACCACGCGCGGCGCCGGGGCGAAATCGTCGGTCTGGATGGTCATGGGTGGGTCCGTGGGTGCAGGGCCGCGGGGGCAACGCTCGCGGCCTTCATTTCGCCAGCGCCTTCAACGCCAGCTTGATGCCTTCGGTCACGCCCACGCCCGCGGGCAGCGCTTTCAGGGCGGCCGCGGCATCCTTGTCGCTGTAGCCCAGCGCGATCAGCGCCTGCTGGATGTCGCCGGCGGCATCGCCCACGGCCGCGGCCGCCGCGGGGGCCCCCAGGTCGGCACCGAGCTTGCCCTTGAGCTCCAGCAGCAATCGCTCGGCCGTCTTTTTGCCGATCCCCGGCACCTTGACCAGCCGGCCGGCTTCCTGCGCGGTGACCGCCTGCCCCAGCTCGGCCACGCTCAGGCCCGACAGCACCGACAGCGCCGTGCGCGGGCCGACGCCGCTGATCTTGATGAGCTGGCGGAAGGCCTCGCGCTCGGGGGCGGTGGCAAAGCCGTACAGGATCTGGGCGTCCTCGCGCACCACGAAGTGCGTGAGCAGCGACACCCGCTCGCCGCTGGCGGGCAGGTGGTAGAAGGTGCTCATCGGCACAT
>Ga0209278_1000537_pt1 | contig 28161 bp, 34 predicted proteins | sample JI81BgreenDNA_FD_187504 | JGI IMG/M metagenome (GOLD analysis project Ga0209278, IMG submission 187504) | Wastewater effluent complex algal communities from Wisconsin, to seasonally profile nutrient transformation and Carbon sequestration -... | ecosystem: Engineered > WWTP > Effluent > Algae...
CAGCCCCCGCGCGGCATAGCTGGACCATCGAGCCGCATCCTCGCCCGCGACGGGACGGCCTTCCGCATCGAACACGCGATCCGCGTGCGGGTAGTGCAGCATCGCCGAGACCGGAAGGCAGCCCAGTTCCGAGAGGAACGTGCGCAAACCGACCGCGGCCCGCGTTCCGCCCCACTGGCCGGACGAGTACGTCGCGATCAGGCTGGGCTTGAAGGCGAAGGCCGAGCTCGGGAACGCGTTCAGCAAGTCGGTGAGGGCCGGGCTCGGCGAATGGTTGTACTCGGGGCTGACCATCACATAGGCGTCGGCGGCACGGATGCGCGCGTGCAGCTCGGCCATCGCGGGCGGCACCTCGGCCACCGGACGCGTGAACACCGGGCGGAACACCGGTTCCAGCGGCAGGGCCAGCGGATCGATCAGTTGCACGTCGAACGACGTCGACGCTTCGCCGACCAGATGGCGCGCAACGCGTTCGCCGAGTCGTGGCGGATTCGGCGGGGACGACGCCCGGCGCGAACCGAGGAAGACGAGGACGTTCATAGGGCCTCCCTTGCATCGCGGCCGGAGTGCCGCGGGATGGTCAATCGAGATCGAGCGCCTGGCGCACGAAGGGCACCGTCAGCCGCCGCTGCGCGGCCATCGCCGCGCGGTCGAGGCGATCGAGCAGCGCCGTCAACGATTTCAGGTCGCGGTCGACGCGACGGAACAGCCAGTCGAGCACGGCGTCGTCGAGCTCGAGGCCACGGCGCGCGGCGCGGCGACGCAGCGCCTCGCGGCGCCCGTCGTCATCGAGGACGTCGAGCGAGACGCGCAGGCCCTGCCCGAGGCGCGAGCGCAGGTCGGGCAGCGCCCAAGCCATGTCGCCGGCCGGCAGGCGCGAGGCATAGAGCAGCGTGCGCCCGGCATCGCACAGGCGGTTGTGCAGGTGGAACAGGGCTTCGCAGTCGGCGCGTGACGCGGCGGCGGCCTCGATGCCGTCGAGCGCCACGAGGTCGTTCGCGTCGAGGCCCTCAAGCATCGTGCCCAGCGCGCCGGCGAAGGCCGGCACCGGGAGGTAGCGCGCGCGACGACCGGCCTCGTGCGCCTCGCGGCACGCGGCCAGCAGCAGGTGGCTCTTGCCGCTGCCCTCGACGCCTTCGACGAACAGGCCGGCGGCGATCGACGCATCGACACGTTCACCCGTCGCAGCGGCACGCAGCACCTCGACGGCCCAATCGTGGCCGACGAAGAGTTCGAAGCGCTGGTCCGGCCCCACCGGCAGCGCCAGCGGCAGCTGGGCGCTCATGCCGGACGCGTGTCGCCGGCCTCGTCGGCGGGCGGGCCTTCCGCCTCGCCTTCCAGCACGCCGTCGCCGTCGCGGTCCTCGCGGTACAGCAGGCTCTGCGTGTAGCGCTCATGCGCGTAACGCAGCAGCACCATGAACACCGCCGCCGCGGGCAGCGCCAGCAGGATGCCGAGGAAGCCGAAGAGCTGGCCGCCGGCCATGATCGCGAAGATCACCGCCACCGGATGCAGGCCGATGCGGTCGCCCACCAGCCAGGGCGTCAGCACGAAGCCCTCGATGAGTTGGCCGCCGCTGAACACCGCGCACACGAGGACGAGGTGGAAGAGATCGCCGTGCTCGACGAGGGTGGCGATGACCGCCGCCACCAGCCCGATGGCCGTGCCGAGGTAGGGCACGAAGCTGAGCAGGCCGGCGATCATGCCGATCAGGAAACCGAGGTCGAGGCCGATGAGGCTCAAGCCCACGCCGTAGATCAGGCCCAGCGCGATCATCACGCTCACCTGGCCGCGCAGGAACCCGCCCAGCACGTCGTCGGACTCGCGAGCGAGGCGAACCACCGTGGGCTCCAGCGGGCGCGGGATCAGCCCGTGCACCGCGTCGATCATCCCGCGCCAGTCACGCATGAAATAGAACGTGACGAGCGGAATGAGCAGCAGGTTGGCCACCAGCGCGAGGAAGGCGAGGCCGGATTTCGACAGGCCGCCGATCACGTTCGCCGCCACGCCGCCGGCCTGCCGCCAATGCTCCTTCAGCAGATTGCCGAGCTCCGCGGGGTCGACGTAGGCCGCGATCGACACATCGAAGCGGGCCTCGATCCAGGGAATCGCGGTGGCGGTGATCCAGACGCCGAGCTTCGGGCCCCACTCGCCGGCCTGCTCGATCTGCGTTTTCAGCATCGGCACGAGCAGCAGCACGACGAGCACCACCAGCAGGCTCATCATCAGGAAGACGAGGGTCACCGCCGTGCTCCGCGAACGGCCGCGGCGCTCGATGCGCGAGACCAGCGGATCGGCCACCCAGGCCAGCAGGGCGGCGACGGCGAAGGGCGTCAGTACGGGGCCCAGCAGCCAGAGCAGCAGGCCGAGCACGACGAAGCCGCCCAGCCAGAGCCAGGGGCGCAACCAGAGCAGCGGTGGATTCATCGGGCCGTCCTTTGCGTCGGGTCAGCGGGCCACGCGGTAGCGCACCCGCGTGGGCAGGGTCGGATCCGTGGCTGGCGCCGTGGCTTCCGGAACAAGGCGGCCGGAACCCGCGAGCATCGCCTCGAAGCGCGTCCGGTCGACGGCGAGATCGAGGCGGACGCGCATCGCGTCGGGCTGGGCTTCGATCACGTCGAAGCCGCGTAGCACCGGCAGCGACTGCAGGTAGGCAGCGAGATCGAGCCACGCGGACTGGCTGTCGATGCCGAGGATCTCGGCCTCGAGCACCTCAGCCTCGCCGGCCTCGACGCGCTTGGCCTGCCGCGCCGCCAGAGTGTCGGCCGCGCGATCCGCACCCGCGGCGATGGCGCGCTGCGGGCTGGGGTCGGTGACGCTCCAGCGCGCCAGCTCCTCGGCGCCGTCGGCCAGCAGCCATTCGCTGGTCCAGCCCGCGGCGCCGGCGCGGGCCACCTTGCCGAGCAGCTGCACGCGGGCGCCATAGCGGCTGGACAGCACGCCGACCGCGGCGGCATCGAGGGCCCAGATGCTGCCGGAGGCCGGTTGCTCCACGGCGGTACCGCCGGGCAGCAGGAAACGCAGGCCGCGCTCCAGGCCGCGCTGCGCCAGCGGCTTCACCACGTTGATTTGTTGCGCCGACACCAAGCGGGGGCCCGCACCGCCACCGTCGTCCACCGCCAGCCACAGCATCGGCTTCGGCCGCTCGCCGGCCCACAGCGGCAGGCCGGCCGCGACCACCAGCGCATCCACGGCCTCGGGGTCGAAGCTGGCCGCCAGCACCTGGCGCTGCACCGGCACGCCGCCGGCCAATTCCTCGACATCACGGTATTCGGTGCCCACCACCATCGATTCGGCGACGCGGAGCGCCCGCTGCACCACGGGGTCGTTCGGCGCCGCGACCTGCCCGCTCACCCGCACCAGCACCTGGGCCAGTGCCCGGCCGAGGGCGGCGTCGCGCTCGCGGCTCTCCTGCGAGGTCACCGGCACTTCGGCGGTGTACCACTCGAGCTCCCGCGCGGGCGCCGCAGCGGGTTCCGCCGGGGCCGCTGGGCTCGCGACGGGCGCTCCGCCGGCGGCCGGCGCCTGCGCGTGGGCCAAGGGCATCCCGCCCCCGAGGAGCAGGCCGGACAGCGCGAGGGTGCGGAGGGATCGGGAGGAAAACGCGTGCATCGTGGACTCCGAGGGACGCGCCATGGTGCCGCAGGGCGCGCGGAAGCGTCCAACGCGGCAATCGCTGCGGCGGCGCCGGTTCAGCCGCGAGGGCGCCCCCGGCGACCGTCGGTCGGACCCCGGCTGGTAAACTGCGCGCTTCGCTTGATGCCCGAAGGCCCGCCACCCGTGAGCACCCCGACGCCCCTGACCTACCGCGACGCGGGGGTCGACATCGACGCCGGCAACGACCTCGTCGAGCGCATCAAGCCGCTGGTGAAGCGCAGCTTCCGCCCGGAAGTGATGGGCGGCTTGGGCGGCTTCGGCGCCCTGTTCGACCTCTCCGGCAAGTACCGCGAGCCCGTGCTGGTCTCCGGCACCGACGGCGTGGGCACCAAGCTGAAGCTGGCCCAGCAGCTGAACCGCCACGACACCATCGGCATCGACCTCGTGGCCATGTGCGTCAACGATGTGCTGGTGCAGGGCGCCGAGCCGCTGTTCTTCCTCGACTATTTCGCCACCGGCAAGCTGCACATCGACACCGCGGCGGCCGTCATCGGTGGCATCGCCCGCGGCTGCGAGCTCTCGGGCTGCGCGCTGATCGGTGGCGAAACGGCCGAGATGCCCGACATGTACGCGCCGGGCGAGTACGACCTCGCCGGTTTCTGCGTGGCCGCGGTGGAGAAGAGCGAACTGCGTGACGGCGGCCGCGTGCGCGAAGGCGACGTGCTGCTGGCCCTGCCCTCGTCGGGCCCGCACAGCAACGGCTACTCGCTGATCCGCAAAGTGCTCGCCCGCGCCGGCTTCGACGCGGCCCAGGGCGGCCTCGACGTGCAGGTCGGCGGCATGCCGCTGATCGACGCGCTGATGGCCCCGACGCAGCTCTACGTGAAGCCGATCCTGTCGCTGCTGCAGGCCTTCCCGGGCGCCGATTCGCCGATCCACGGCATGGCGCACATCACCGGCGGCGGCCTCACCGAGAACATCATCCGCGTCATCCCCGACGGCCTCGGCCTCGACATCGACGCATCGACGATCGTCCTGCCGCCGGTGTTCGAGTGGCTGCAGCGCGAAGGCGCCATCGCCGACGCCGAGATGTGGCGCACCTTCAACTGCGGCATCGGCTTCGTGCTGGTGGTGCCGGAATCGTCCGTCCCGGCGCTGTCCGCGGCGCTCACTGCCGCCGGCCTGCCGCCGCGCCCGATCGGCCGCGTGGTGAAGAGCGCTGGCGCGTCGGTGCACGAGCGCGTGCGCATGGGCTGAGGGCCGGAGGCATGGGCACGGCACGCCGCATCGCCATCGCGCTGTCCACCCTCGCGGCGGTCGCGACCTCGGTCGCGGCGATGGTCCTGTGGCCGCTGGTCCATCAAGACGATTTCACCTTCGTCGAGTACGTGCAGCGCGATGTCGAGTTCGGCTGGCTGTTGCTGCAGGCGGCCGTGCCGCTCTTCGCCATGTGCGTCCTGACTTCGCTGGGCGCGGCAACGCTGGCGTGGCGTCTCGCGGTGCCCCGCCGCCCGACGGCCCGATGAGCCTGCGCCTCGCGGTGCTCGCCTCGGGGCGCGGCAGCAACTTTGCGGCCCTGTTGCAGGCCTGCAGCGAGGGACGCATCCACGGCAGCGTGGTCGGCGTGTTCTCCGACAAGCCGCAGAGCGGTGCCGTGGCCCTCGCCGCCGAGGCCGGCATCCACGCCTGGGCGATGAAGCCGAACACGTTCGAAACGCGCGACGCCTTCGACGCGGCCATGTTCGACGCCATCGCCGCGGTTCAGCCCGACCTCATCGTCTGTGCGGGATACATGCGCATCATCGGCGCCGCCGCGATCGCCCGTTTTCCGAACCGCATGATCAACATCCATCCCTCGCTGCTGCCGCGCCACCCCGGCCTGCATACGCACCAGCGCGCGCTGGAGGCCGGCGATGCACAGCACGGCGCGAGCGTGCACATCGTCATCCCGGAGCTGGACGCCGGCCCGGTGCTGGCACAGGCGCGCGTGCCGGTGCACGGCGACGACACGGCGGAAACGCTGGCCGCGCGCGTGCTCACGCGCGAGCATCCGTTGCTGCTGGCCAGCGTGGCGGCCGTCGCCAACGGCGATTTCCGGCTCGACGCCGACGCCATCCGCTGGCACGGCGCCCCGCTGCGCGAGCCCCTGCGCCTCGGCGACGACGATCGCCTGCACGCCGCGCCCTGAGCGCGGCGCCCCGACGAATCGACAAAGGACCTCCCATGCGTTCGACCCTGATCCATGGCGCCATGGCGCTCTCGATGGCCTTGGCCCTGCCCGTGGCCGCCGCTCCCGTCGCCCCGTTCAGTGCGACCTATGAAGTCCGCCGCAACGGTGACGTTCTCGGCGAAGCCACGCTGCGCCTCGCCCGCGACGGCGCCGACTGGCGCTTCACCAGCGAGACGCGCGGAACGCAGGGCCTGGCGAAGATCGCCGGCGTGCGCATCGACGAAGCCAGCCGCTTCCGCTACGTCGACGGCCGCCCGGAGACACTCGACTACCGCTACGCGCAGAAGACCAGCTTCAATTCACGCGAACGCAGCGCTGTCGTCGATGCCGCCGCGGGCCGCGTCACCCTGCGTAACCGCGAGGCGATCCAGGAAGCGCCCTACGTGCGCGGCCTCGTCGACCGGCAGTTGCTGACCGTCGCGCTGATGCAGGCCGTCGCCGGCGGGCGCCGCGGCGTCGAAACGCTGCAGGTCGCCGGCCGCAGCGCGATCGAAGCGCAGACCTGGTGGATCGGCGGCGTCGAGCCCGTACCGATGGGCGCGAGCTCCGAGCAGGGCCTCCGCGTGGAACGCCAGCGCGACGACGGCAGCGGCCGCACCACCGTACTGTGGCTGGACCGCGACCAAGGGCACCTGCCGCTGCGCATCGAGCAGCGCGAGGATGACGGCGAAACCATCGAAATGCGGCTTCTGCGCCGGGGCTGAAACACTCCGCGGGGCGCGATCGACCTGCGCTGTGACGCGTCAGCCGCCGACGGCCTGCCAGCCGGCCTCGACCAGCGCCCACGCCACGGGCCACAGCTGGAACAACGCCCAGGCCTTCATCGCCATCGCGACGAACACTTCGTAGAGCAGCACGAAGTACCCGACCGTCACGGCCAGCCAGAACAGCGCGAACAGGAACATCAGGCCGTCGTCGGCCATCAGCGCCAGCGCGGCGCAGATGATGGCGAGCGCCGGCAGCAGGTTGTTCAGCGGGATGCCGCCCACGGGGATCGCCAGCAGCAGCGCGGCGACGATGACGAGCGAGCCGGCGATGCGATGGCCGCGACGGCCCTCGGTCCAGTGGCCCAAGCGCGGGCGCACGAGTTTCGACGCCCAGCCCAGCACCTTGCGCGCGGCCGCGGCGAGCTGGCGCCACTGGTTGGCGTCGAGCTGCGCCTGCGAGAGCGACTCCGGCAGCCACGGGCGCGCATCGCCGCGCGCCAGCTGCCAACCGATGCCGGCCAGCGCGAGGCCGCCGATGGTGCCCAGCGGCCCGAGCGAGATCGGCTGCAGGAAGGGCAGGCACAGCACCACCAGCGTGAAGCCGAAGGCCGACGCACCGCCGGCGCCCAGCACCTCGCCGACGCGGGGCGGCACCGGGGCGGCGGCCGCGGCGTCGAGGGCCGCGAGGATGTCCTCGCCGACGCGCTGCACGCGATCAGCCCGGCAGGCGGCGGATGCGCGCGCCCAAGCCGCCGAGCTTTTCCTCGATGTTCTCGTAGCCGCGATCGATGTGGTACACGCGGTCGACCGTGGTTTCGCCCTCGGCGACCAGACCGGCGAGCACCAGCGAGGCCGAGGCGCGCAGGTCGGTGGCCATGATCGGCGCGCCGGTCATCTTCGGCACCCCGCGGATGATCGCCGTGTTGCCCTCGATTCGGACGTCGGCGCCGAGGCGCGTCAGTTCGTTCAAGTGCATGAAGCGGTTCTCGAAGATCGTCTCCGTGATGACACCCACGCCCTCGGCGATGGTGTTCATCGCCGCGAACTGCGCCTGCATGTCGGTCGGGAAGGCCGGGTACGGCGCCGTGGTGAGGCTGACCGCCTTCGGGCGGTTGCCGCGCATGTCCACCTCGATGAAATCGGCGCCGGTGTTGACGTGCGCGCCCGCCTCTTCGAGCTTCTGCAGCACCGAGTCCATGATGTCGGCGCGCGTCTTCTTGGCCATCACGCGGCCGCCGGTCATCGCCCCAGCCACGAGGAAGGTGCCGGTCTCGATGCGGTCGGGCAGCACGTCGTAGTGGCCGCCGTGCAGGCGGTCGACGCCGTGGACGATGATCTTGTTGCTGCCGGCACCCTCGATGCGCGCGCCCATGGCGATCAGGCAGTTCGCGAGGTCGACGACCTCGGGCTCCTGTGCGCAGTTCTCCAGCACCGTGGTGCCCTCGGCCAAGGTGGCCGCCATCAGCACGTTCTCGGTGCCGGTCACGGTGACCATGTCGAACACGAAGCGCGCGCCCTTCAGGCGCTTGGCCGTGGCTTTGATGAACCCGCTCTCGACGAGCACCTCGGCGCCCAGCGCCTGCAGGCCGCGGATGTGCTGGTCGACCGGGCGCGAGCCGATGGCGCAGCCGCCCGGCAGTGCGACCTGCGCGTGGCCGAAGCGGGCCAGCAGCGGGCCGAGCACGAGGATCGAAGCGCGCATCGTCTTCACCAGCTCGTACGGCGCGATCGTGCTGGTGACGTGGCGCGGATCGGCGGTGATGGTGAGCTTCTCGTCGACGATCAGCTGCACGCCCAGCTCGCCAAGCAGTTCCATCGTCGTGGTGACGTCATGGAGATGCGGGACGTTGCCGATCTCGACGGCGTTGTCGGCCAGCAGGGTGGCGCAGAGGATCGGCAGGACGGCGTTCTTCGCTCCCGAAATCTGCACTTCGCCGTTCAGCGTTTCGCCGCCGGCAATCACGATCTTGGCCATGTCAGTTCCGGTCGGCTTCGTCAGGGGTGAGGGTGCGGAGGGCCAGGGCGTGGATCTCGCCGCCCATGCGCTCGCCGAGCGTCGCGTAGACCATCCGGTGGCGCGCCAGCGGCAACTTGCCGGCAAAAGCCGGGCTGACGACGGTGGCTTCGAAGTGCACGCCATCGGCGCCCTCGACGTGGACCCGGGCACCGGGCAGGCCAGCTTCGATCAGCTGGCGCACGAAATCTGCGTTCATGGAGGAGGCGAAGAGGGCCGCAGGCCCTGCCGTAAACTAGGGCCGTCATTGTAATCCCCGAAGGCTCCCCATGAGTGCCCCAGCGGCCGCGCCCGCCCCGGAAATGCCCGATTTCGGCCGGACCGGCCGGCGCGTGATCGGCGAGGAAGCCACGGCGCTCTCCGCGCTCGCGGCGCGCCTCGACGGCGCCTTCGCGGCCGCCTGCGCGCGCATCCTCGCCTGCCGGGGCCGCATCGTCTGCACCGGCATGGGCAAATCCGGCCACATCGCCCGGAAGATCGCCGCCACGCTCGCCTCCACCGGCACCCCGGCCTTCTTCATGCACCCCGGCGAGGCCAGCCATGGCGACCTCGGCATGGTCACCGAGCACGACGTCGTGCTGGCCCTGTCCTATTCGGGCGAAAGCGACGAGATCCTGATGATCGCCCCGGCGCTGAAGCGTCTTGGCGTACCGCTGATCGCGATGACGGGGCGCGCGGCCTCCTCGATGGCCCGGCTTGCCGACGTCCACCTCGACGTCTCCGTGCCCTCTGAGGCCTGCCCGCACAACCTCGCCCCGACCACCAGCACCACGGCCTCGCTCGCGCTCGGCGACGCGCTCGCCGTGGCGGTGCTCGAGGCCCGGGGTTTCACGCCGGAGGACTTCGCCCGCTCCCACCCGGCGGGCGCGTTGGGCCGCCGCTTGCTACTGACCATCCGCGACGTCATGCATGCCGGCGACGACGTGCCGCGCGTCGCGGCGGACGCCTCGATCGCGCAAGCGCTGGTGGTGATGAGCCGCGGCAAGCTCGGCATGACCGCCGTCGTCGATGCGGACGACCGGCTCGCCGGCGTGTTCACCGACGGCGATCTCCGTCGTGCGCTCGACAATCCTGCGCTGGACGTCCGTGCCGACGCCGTGGCGAAGGTGATGGGCCGCTCGCCCAAGACCATCGCGCCGGATGAGTTGGCCAGTGCCGCCGTCCACGCGATGGAGGAGCACAAGGTCAACGCGCTGGTGGTCGTGGACGCCGAACGGCGCGTCGTCGGTGCGCTGAACTTCATCGACCTGCTGCGCGCAAGGGTGGTCTGAGCCATGACCGAACACCGGGCCGCCGAGATCCCCGCCGACGTCCGCGAGCGCGCCGCACGCATTCGACTTGCCTGCTTCGATGTCGATGGCACCCTGACCGATGGCCGCCTGTGGCTCGACGCCGAAGGCCGCGAACTCAAGGCCTTCGACATCCATGACGGCATGGGCCTGCGCCTGCTCGAGGAGCACGGCGTGCGCGTCGCGCTGGTCACGGCGCGCCACAGTGCCGTGGCGGAAGCCCGCGGCCGCGAACTGCGCCTCGCCGAGGTGCATATCGGCATCAAGGACAAGCGGGCCCTGCTCGAATCGCTGTGCGCGAAACACGGCCACACCGCGGCCGAGGCCGCGATGATGGGCGATGATCTCGTCGACCTCGGCGCCATGGGCATCGCCGGCCTCGCCGTGGCGCCCGCGAACGCGCACGCCTGGGTGAAGGACCGCGCGCACTGGTGCACCCGCGCCGGTGGCGGCCGCGGTGCCGCCCGCGAGCTCTGCGACCTGATCCTCGCCGCACAAGGCAAGGCCGAAGCCGTGCTGGCCGGCTTCCTGCGATGAATCGTCTCTCGCTGGGCGTGGTGCTGGCGATCGGCGCGGCGGCCACGGGCGCGGCCCTGTGGTGGCTGCGCGAGCCGCCGGCGGCACCGACCATCGACACGCGCGCCGACTATCGCCTCGAGGGCTTCGAGATGACCGCCCTGCGCAAGGACGGCAGCGAAGGCTTCACCGTCGCGGGCCCACTGCTGGAGCGCGACCAGGAGGCGCAGGTGACGACGCTCACCGAGCCGCGCTTTGGATTCCCGGGCAAGGCGCCGGGGCAGCGCTGGGACGCCCGCTCGGCCAGTGCATGGATCGGCCCCGACAACGACGAGGTACGCCTCGAGGGCGGTGTCGAGATGCTTTCCCCTGCCGAGGCCGACGGCCGGCAGGCGCGTTTCAGCACCGACCACCTGAGCGTGTTCACGGAATCCGAGCAGGCGCGCACCGATGCCGCGGTGACCGTCACCCAAGGCCGCTCTATACTCCAAGCGACCGGCCTCGAGGTGGACATGCAGGCCAAAACCTACGAGCTTCTCGCCGATGTCGATGCGACGTTCTATTCCGAGCCTGCTGGTCGTCCTGCTGCCGCTGCTGGCAGCCCCCGCCCTTGAGGCGCGGAAGAACGACCGCGACCAGCCCATGGGCGTGCGCTCCGACCGCCAGAGCGGCGGCCTCGGGAACGACGACAGCATCGTCATGAGCGGCAATGTCGAGATCACCCAAGGCACCCTGCAGGTGAACGCCGCAACGGCCACCGTCGAGCGGCGCGGCGGCGACGTGCAGCGCATCGTCCTCGAAGGCAACCCGGTGCGCATCCGACAGGAAAACGACCGCGGCGAAGTCGTCGATGCCCAGGCCGCACGCGTCACCTATGCGCCGGACAACGAGATCCTGCTCCTTGCCGGTGGCGCCCGGGTCGCGCAGGCGCGCGGCGACCTGCAGGCCGAGACCATCCGCTACAACCTCGATACCGGCAGCATCGACAGCGGCGGCGACGGCAACCGGGTGCAGATGACCATCCAGCCGAAAGCCCGCCCGGCCGGCAACTGATGCTGTCGGCACGCGCGCTCACGAAGCGCTACAGGAAGCGCGAAGTCGTCAAGGATTTCGGCTTCGAACTGCGCCCCGGCGAAGTGGTGGGCCTGCTCGGCCCGAACGGCGCCGGCAAGACCACATGCTTCTACATGGTCGTCGGCCTCGTGCCGAGCGACGGCGGCGAGATCCAGCTCGACGGCGAGGACATCAGCGGCCTCGCCATGCACCAGCGCGCTCGCCGCGGCGTCGGCTACCTGCCGCAGGAAGCCAGCGTGTTCCGCAGCCTGTCGGCCGCCGACAACGTGCGCGCGGCGCTCGAACTGCGCGCCGACCTGACGCCGGCGCAACGCGAGGCGGAGCTCGGCCACCTGCTCGACGAACTGCACATTGGCCATGTCGCCGACCAGCCCGGGGAGAGCCTCTCGGGCGGCGAGCGACGTCGGATCGAGATCGCCCGCGCCCTCGCCGCGAACCCGCGCTACATGCTGCTCGATGAACCCTTCGCCGGCGTCGACCCGATTTCCGTCGGCGAAATCCAGGGGATCATCCGGCACCTCAAGCACCGCGGCATCGGCGTGCTGATCACCGACCACAACGTGCGCGAGACGCTCGGCATCTGCGACCGCGCCTACATCCTCAACGCCGGCACCGTGCTGGCGCAGGGTTCGCCGAACGACGTGCTGATGAATCCCGACGTCCGCCGCGTCTACCTCGGCTCCAGCTTCACGATGTAACGGCGATGAAGCCCGCCCTGCAGGCCAAGCTCGGCACGGCGCTGGCGCTCACCCCCCAACTGCGGCAGGCGATCCGGCTGCTGCAGCTGTCCCAGATCGAACTCGATGCCGAGCTGCAGGCGGCCGTCGAATCGAACCCCTTGCTTGAGCTCGCCGAACCCGGCGACGACGACGGTGCTGAAGGTGCCACGGCCATCGACGGCCAAGCGAACGACGCACCGCCGGAGCGCTCCGACGGCCCCGCCGACGAGCCCGCCGCCACCAAGGACGCCACCACCGCGGAGGACGATGAGGCCTTCGACGACGCGGACTGGCGGCTCGGTGACGACGACATGGGCCCACGCCAGCGCGAGGACGGCGACGACAACGAGCGCGACGAGGTCGTTGGCGGCCCGGGCCTGCACGAACACCTGCGCTGGCAGCTGCGCATGAGTGTCCATTCGGCGCGCGACGAAGCCATCGGCGAAGCCGTGATCGATGCTCTGGACGACGACGGCTACCTGCGCGAGCCCCTGGAATCCCTGACGACGGCCTTGCCCGGCGAGTGGCACGTGCGCATCGATGAGGTGCGCACCCTGCTGCGGCTGGTGCAGCAGTTCGACCCGATCGGCTGTGGGGCGCGCGACCTCGCCGAGTGCCTCGGCCTGCAGCTTGCCGCCCTGTCTGCGGACACACCGGGCCTGGCCCTCGCACAGCGCCTGGTGGCCGGCCACCTCGATGCCATCGCCCGGCAGCGCCCGGAAAAACTGGCCGCCGAACTCGGCGCGGCAGGCCCGGACGTGCTCGAGGCCATCGCCCTCGTGAAGTCGCTCGACCCGAAGCCCGGCCTCCGCTTCGACGGCGCCCCGGCCGAATACGTGCAGCCGGACGCGATCGCGCAGAAGCAACGCGGCGTCTGGCGCGTGCGCATGGCGCGCGGCGGGGGGCTGCGGCTGAACGCGCACTACCAGGGCCTCATCGGCCGCTGCAGCCGCGATGACGACGCCTACCTGCGCGGCCAGCTGCAGGAAGCCCGTTGGCTCATCAAGGCGCTGGAGAATCGCGGCGAGACCCTGCAGCGCGTCGCCGAGGCCATCGTGCGCACGCAGAGCGCCTTCCTCGACCACGGCCTCGAAGCGATGCGGCCGCTGACGCTGCGCGACGTGGCCGAGCAGCTCGACCTTCACGAATCGACGATCTCGCGCGCCACCACGCGCAAGTACCTGCGCACACCGCGCGGCACCTTCGAGTTCAAGTTCTTCTTCAGTGCGGGACTGGCCACCGACCACGGCGCCGCCGCGTCGTCGACCGCCGTGCAGGCCATGATCCGCAAGATGATCGAGGCCGAACCGCCCGACAAACCGCTTTCGGATCAAGTGCTTGCCGACGCATTGAAGGCCGAGGGCATCGCCGTGGCGCGACGCACGGTGGCGAAATACCGTGAAGGCTTGGGGATTCCGTCCTCCTCCGAGCGCGGTCAACGCTGACACGGAAATTTGACGTGGGTCCCCTTCGCCCCCTCCCCCGAGGGGCGTATGCTGCTGCTCAATGAAGGTTTGTTTGTCCCAGCAAGGAGAACGCGCCCATGCGCCTTGAAGTGAGTGGCCACCAGATCGACATCACCCCGGCCCTGAAGGACTTCGTGACGGCGAAGCTCGAGCGGATCTCCCGGCATTTCGATCACCATCTCGATTTGCGCGTCCTGCTCTCCGTCGACAAGCTCCAGCACAAGGCCGAAGCCACCCTGACCCCGCGTGGGAAGGCGCTGCACGCCGAGGCGGAAGCGGCCGACATGTATGCCGCCATCGACCTGCTGGTCGACAAGCTCGACCGCATCGTGCTCAAGGAAAAAGAGCGCATGACCGACCACCACCGCGGCGAGTCCGCCGTCCGCTCCGGCAGCTTCGGCTGAACCAACCGCAGCCCCACCAGCCCCATCCCCATGCACCTCCTCGACCTCTTGGCGCCCGCGCGTGTGCTCGCGGGCGCCAAGGTTTCTTCCAAGAAGCGCCTCCTCGAACAACTGGCCCAGCTGCTCGGCGACGGTGATGCCGAGCGCGAACGCGCCCTCTTCGACAGCCTGTGCCAGCGCGAGCGCCTTGGCAGCACCGGGCTCGGGCACGGCGTGGCCATCCCGCACGGCCGGAGCCCGGCGCTGAGCGTCGCGACTGGGGCGTTCATCCGCCTTGCCGAGCCGGTCGATTTCGGGGCCAGCGACGGCCAGCCGGTCGACCTGGTGTTCGCCTTGGCCGTGCCCGAACACTTCACCCAACAGCACCTCGTGCTGCTCGCCCAGCTCGCCGAGATGTTCGCCGACGAGGGCTTCCGCGCCCGGTTGCGCGCCGCGTCCGACGGCGATGCGCTGTTCCGGCTGGTCGCCGACTGGCGTCCGGGCCACTCCGCGGCCGCCTGAGGCGGCCTCGCGCATGCTGCCGCGCCGCCTCAACGCCCGCGAGCTGTTCGAGCAGCACCGCGACCGCCTCGGCCTGCGCTGGCTGTCCGGCCAAGGCGGTGGCGAACGCGCCCTCGAGGCCGAGGAACACCGCACGCGACGCCCCTCGCTGGTCGGCTACCTCAACGTCATCCATCCGAACAAGCTGCAGATCCTCGGCCGCGAGGAACTGCAGTGGCTCGATTCGCTCGACGCCCGCCAGCGTTGGGAAACCCTGCAGAAGATCGTCGATTTCCGCCCGCTGGCGCTGGTGATCACCCGCGACCAGGGCTGCCCCACCGACCTGCGCGACATCGCCGAAGAAACCGGCACGCCGCTGTGGATCTCGCCGCAGGCCGGCCATGAGCTGCTCGCGCAACTGCAGTACGTGCTGGCGCGTGCGCTGGCACCGCGCATCACGCTGCACGGCGTGTTCATGGAGATCTATTCCATCGGCGTGCTGATCACCGGCGAGTCCGGCCTCGGCAAGAGCGAACTCGCCCTCGAACTGATCTCGCGCGGGCACCGCCTTGTCGCCGACGACGCGCCGGAGTTCACCCAGATCGCGCCGGACGTGCTGGACGGCACCTGCCCGGAGTTGCTGCAGGACCTGCTGGAAGTGCGCGGCCTCGGCATCATGAACATCCGCCAGATGTTCGGCGACACCGCGGTGAAGCGGAACAAGTACCTGCGACTGATCGTCAACCTCGTGCGTCCCGGGGAAGCCGTCGATCTCGAGGGCCTGTCGCGCCTCACCGGCGAAGCCGCCGCACGGCCGGTCTTCGGCCTCGATGTCCCGGTGATCAACCTGCCGGTCGCCGCGGGCCGCAACCTCGCCGTGCTGACCGAAGCCGCCGCCCGCCTGCACATCCTGCGGGCCAAGGGGCACGACCCGGCGGCCGCGTTCCTCGCGCGCCACTCCGCACTGCTCGACAAGGCCTCGTCATGAGCCGTTCGCTGACCGTCGTCTCCGGCCTCTCCGGCGCCGGCAAGACCGTCGCCCTGCGCACGCTCGAGGACCTCGGCTACTACTGCGTCGACAACCTGCCGGCCGACCTGCTGCCCGGCTTCGTCGACAGCGTCGGTGCCAGCGAGGCCCACCAGAAGCTCGCGGTCGGGATCGACGTGCGCAACCACCACGCCGACCTCGGCAACATGGGTCAATGGCTCTCGGCCGTGGGCGAGCGCGGCTACCAGCACCGCCTCGTGTTCTTCGATGCCGCCGATGCGACGCTGGTGAAACGCTATTCCGACACCCGCCGCCGCCATCCGCTCTCGCAGCTCGGCCTCGCCCTGCCCGACGCCATCGCGCTGGAACGCCAGGTGCTGCGGCCGGTGCGGGCGCTGGCCGACCACGTGTTCGACACCACGGCACTCAACGTCCACCAGTTGCGCAAACTGGTGCTCACCGAGCTGGAAGCCGGGCGTCGCCCCGGCCTCACCCTGCTGTTCGAAAGCTTCGCCTACAAGCGCGGGCTGCCGGTCGATGCCGACTTCGTGTTCGACACCCGCTGCCTGCCCAACCCGCACTGGGACCCGGCACTGCGACCGCTGACCGGCCGCGACGCGCTGATCCAGACGCACTTCGCCGGCATCGCCGAGGTTCAGGAGTACGTGGCCGAGGTGCGCGGCTTCGTCGAACGCTGGCTGCCGCGGTTCGAATCGGAATCCCGCAGCTACCTGTCGATCGCCTTCGGCTGCACGGGCGGGCGGCATCGTTCCGTTTACCTCGCCGAGACGCTGGCGGCGCATTTCCGTGGGCACGGGCGCGACGACGCGCTCACCTACCACCGCGAACTGGAATGATCCCGCCGCGTCGGCGCTTGCCGACGCACCATCGCGGTTTGCTAAGGTTCAAGGCATGGCCGTCGGCATCCTCCTCGTCACCCATCCCGGGCTCGGCAACGCCCTGCTCGAAACCGCCACCCGGCTGCTCGGCAAGCTGCCGCTCGAGGCGCGGGCCTTCGAACTCGAGTTCGACGCCGACCTCGGCGCGCAACTGCCGCGCGCCAGCGCCGCGCTGAAGAAGGTCATGGGCGAGGATGGCGCCCTGCTCCTCACCGACGTCTACGGTGCGTCACCCGCCCGACTGGCGCACCAGCTCACGCAGATCGCCTCGCCGTGCCGCCGCGTGGCCGGCCTGTCCTTACCGATGCTGCTGCGGGTGATGAACTACGGCGACCAGGGCCTCGAGGACCTGGCGCGAACGGCCGCCAACGGCGGCCGCAACGGCGTGGTGCTCGACGATGCTTGAACGGCCGATCCCCATCATCAACCGGCTCGGCCTGCACGCGCGGGCCTCGGCGAAGCTCGTGCAGCTGCTCGGCAGCTTCAAGGCCCAGGCCACGCTCGTGGGCAGCGGCCGCGAGGTGAATGCGAAATCCATCATGGGCGTGCTGTTGCTCGCCGCGGGCCAGGGCAGCACGGTGACGTTGCGCACCGACGGGCCCGACGAGGCCGAAGCCATGGCCGCCGCGGAAGCCCTGTTCGCCCGCCGCTTCGACGAGGAGAGCTGATGCGGCGTGCGCTGGCCGGCGTCGGGGCGTCGAAAGGGCTTGCCCTCGGCCGCGCCCGCGTCCGCCATCCGCACGTCCTTACGCTGTCCGAGGAAACGATCGCAGCGGAAGCGATCGATGCCGAACTGGCGCGACTCGACGCCGCGATGCAGGCCGCCCGGGACGAACTCGGCGGGCTGCGCGGGAAGCTGCACGGTGCGCTGGCGCAGGAAATCGGCGAGTTCCTCGACCTGCATGTGCTGATCCTCGACGACCCCGAGCTGCGGGCTGGCCTGCGCGACCTGATCCAGACCGGCCGCTATTCCGCCGACTACGCGCTGAAGCTGCAGCGCGACCGCCTCGCCGCGGTGTTCCAGGCGATGGACAACGACTACTTCCGCACGCGGCTCGACGACCTCGACCACGTGATCGGCCGCGTGCATGCCGCCCTGCACCGCCGGCCGGACGACGGCCAGCTGGGCTTGGCCGGCGAGATCCTCGTCGCCGACGACATCGCCCCGGCCGAACTGGCCGAGCTCTCGCGGCAACAGTTGCTCGCCGTGGTGACGCGCGCCGGCAGCCCGCTCTCGCACAGCGCCATCATCGCCCGCGGCCTCCACCTGCCGATGGTGGTGGGCTGCGCCGACGCGCTCTCCCACGTCAACGATGGCGATGCCCTGCTGGTCGACGGCCGCGACGGCCTGCTGGTGGTCGAGCCCAACGCCGACGACCTCGCCCGTTACCACGTCGCCCGGGCGAAGATCGAGAAGAAGCGCGCCCAGCTCGATCGCCTGAAGCACGCGCCGACGCGGACACGGGATGCCGTCGATATCGGCCTGCAGGCCAATGGCGAGCGCCGCGAAGAAATCGCCGAAGCCTTGGCGCTGGGCGCGGACGGCATCGGCCTCTACCGCACCGAGTTCCTGTTCATGGGCCGCGCGCAGGTGCCGGACGAGGACGAGCAGTTCCACGCCTACCGCGACGCCGTGCTCGGCATGGCCGGCAAGCCGGTGACCCTGCGCACGCTCGACCTGGGTGCCGACAAGGCCGACAACAGCGGGCTCGCCCTGCGCAACGAACCCAATCCGGCGCTCGGCCTGCGCGGCGTGCGCTTGTCGTTGTCGCGGCCGATGCTTCTCGACGCCCAGCTTCGCGCGATGCTTCGCGCCTCGGCCTTCGGCCCGGTGCGGGTGCTGGTACCGATGGTCACCGCGCGCGAGGAAATCGAAGCGGTCAAGTTCCGGCTGAATGCGCTGGCCGCGCGGCTACGCGACGACGGCGTGCCGATTGGCGAGCACGTGCGCTTCGGCGTGATGGTGGAGGTGCCCGCCGCGGCGCTGACCCTGCTGGACTACGCCGACCTGATCGACTTCGCCGCCGTCGGCACCAACGACCTCGTGCAATACCTGCTGGCTGCGGATCGCACGCACGAAGCACTCGACGGCCTCTACAGCGAGCGCCACCCGGCCGTGCTCCGCCTGCTGCACCAGCTGTTCGCGCAGGCGCGCGATGCCCGGCTGCCCATCCATGTCTGCGGCGAACTGGCCGCGCGTGCCGAGGACGTCCCGCTGCTGCTGGCGCTGGGCCTGCGCGATTTCAGCGTGCACCCCGGTGCCGTACTGGAAGTGCGCGAAGCGATCCGCGCCACCGACGTCGGGAAACTCCGACGCCGGGCCGCCTCGCTGCTGCAGTGCCGGGAACGCACCGAGGTGGAGCGCTGGCTGGAACGGGCGCGCGCCCTCTGAGCCGTCCCGCCCCGTCCGTGCCCTTACACCGGCGGGCAGGCCAGCGCCGGCACGGGCTTCGCGGCGACCAGCATCCGGGTGTTGCGGTCGACGAGCAGGATCCACAGACCCTCGTGGGCGTAGGGGTCGGTGATGTGTTCGCCGCTCGCCGTGTTGTGGCGGGCGAACAACTGTCCCGTCGTGCTGCGCAGCAGGAAATCGAACTTCGGATCGACCCAGTCACGCACCTCCCACGTCACCCGCGCCGGGTACGGTTTCGCCGGATCACACTCGCCCTCCGCTTGCGGCAGGGCTTCGACCTCGAAACGCACGCCGTCGAGGGCCATCGGCTCGGTCGGCACGATCTCCTCCGGCGTGCAGGCGGCAAGCAAAAGGGCGAAGACCGCGAGGACGGTGTTTCGCATGGCGGGCAGCTCCATTCGGCGGTAGGCCAGCGTGCCGGAGCGTCGATGAACGCCGCAAGCACGCGCGTCGCGCTGTTCGCCCCCGCGCCCAAGGGCCATAATGCGCGCGCCCTGCACGCCCAGGCCCCGCGATGGTCGACGCCGCCCGCCACGAACGCACCGCCCACCAGCTGCGCATGCTGTCCGAATCCTTGGACAGCGGGCGGCTCGGGCCCGTGCGCCGGCTGGTCAACTCGCTCTCGGCGGCCGAGATCGGCAACCTGCTTGAATCCCTTCCGCCCGCCAAACGCGACGTCGTCTGGGGCCTCGTCGACCCGGAAGACGACGGCGAGGTGCTGCTGCACGTCGACGACGAGGTCCGCGAAGGCCTGATCGCGGCGATGGACCCCGACGAGCTCGTCGCCGCGGTCGAGGACCTCGACATCGACGACCTCGCCGAGCTGCTCGAGGACCTGCCCGACACGGTCATCGACGAAGTGCTGAAGTCGATGGACCGCGAGAACCGCGAACGGCTCGAGCAGGTGCTCTCCTACCCGGAGGACAGCGCTGGCCGCCTGATGAACCCCGACGTGGTGACGGTGCGCGCCGACGTCAGCGTCGACGTCGTGCTGCGCTTCCTGCGCCTGCGCGGCGAGCTGCCCGACAACACCGACCACTTGTACGTGGTCAGCCGCCGCCACCAGTACCTCGGCCGCATCGCGCTGGCGCAACTGGTGACGCAGGAGCCCGGCACGCCGATCAACACCCTGATGGACGACAGCCAGCCCGCGATCGCGGTCGAGACGCTCTCGGACGAAGTGGCCCGGCAGTTCTCCGACCACGACTGGATCTCGGCCCCCGTGGTCGACGAGAACAACGTGCTGCTCGGCCGCATCACCATCGACGACGTGGTCGACATCATCCGCGAGCAGGCCGATTACCAGGTGCTCTCCGCGGCCGGCGTCAGCGAGGACGAGAGCCTGTTCAGTCCGGTGCTGCGCGCCTTCCGCGGCCGATTCGTGTGGCTGAGCATCAACCTCGGCACCGCGTTCCTCGCCGCCAGCGTGGTCGGCCGATTCCAGGCCACCCTCGCCGAGATCGTCGCGCTCGCCGTGCTGATGCCGATCGTGGCCGGCATGGGCGGCAACGCCGGCACCCAGGTGCTGGCCCTCATGGTGCGGGGCCTCGCCCTGGGCCAGGTCTCCTCCTCCAACCTGCGCACCCTGGTGTGGAAGGAGGTCCGCATCGCCCTGATGAACGGGGTGCTGCTCGGCCTCGTCGTTGCCACGGTGACGATGGCGTGGTTCCGCAGCCCCGGCATCGCCGCGGTGATCTTCGCCGCCATGGTCATCAACCTCGGTTTCGCCGCCCTGGCCGGCGTGCTCGTGCCGATGTTGCTGCGCCGCTTCAACGTCGACCCGGCCGTCGGCGGCGGCGTGATCCTGACCACGGTCACCGACGTGATGGGATTCTTCGCCTTCCTCGGCCTCGCCACCCTGTTCCTGCTGCGCTGATGCGCTGGCAAGGGCGCGCTGCGCTGCTGCTCGTCGCGTCGACACTGGCCGGCTGCGGCAGGGAGGCCGGCACGAACGACGCCACGCCGCCGGCCGCTTCCCCGGCCAGCGACCCGCTCGTCGAGGCCCCACCGGCGACTGGCATGCCTGCGCCGACGATCGCCCGCAGTGTCCAACGCGCCGTGGCCGGCTGGCAGTTCGATCTGGACGCCGCCACCGCCAGCGATGCCACGCGCATCGATGTGCTGGTGCGAACCGCGACGGCCGGAGCCGCGCCACGTCGGCTGGTGCTGGCCTTCGACGGCGCCCTCGTCGACGCTTTCGCCACCGATCTCGATGGCGACGCATCCCCCGAGCTGCTGCTGTGGATCATGGCCAGCGGCAGCTTGGCCGAGGCGGACGTCCACGGCTGGCGCTTCGACGCGAGCGGCGAGGCCACGCCCCTCCCGCTGCCGCCGCTCGATGACGATGCGGCGGTCGGCTGGCGAGGCCGCGACCAGTTCGGCGTGCAGGGCGATGCCCTGGTGCGCAGCTTTCCGCTCTACCGGGACGACGACGACAACGCGCATCCCACGTCCGGCTTCGTCCGCGTCATCCGTTACCGCCTCGACGCGGACGGCCTGTCGGTGTCCGACACCACGATGGAGCCGATGGACGGGACGCCGCAGGCGGACGTGCTCGCGCGCTAGCCGCCCAGCAGGTGCTTCAGCACCGCCATCCGCACCGCCACGCCGTTCGCCACCTGGTCGAGGATCACCGACTGCGGACCGTCGGCGACGGCATCGGCGATCTCGACGCCGCGATTCATCGGCCCCGGGTGCATGACGATGGCATCCGGCTTGGCGCGCGCCAGCCGCGCCGGCGTCAACCCGTAGTCGCGGAAATACTGGTCGAGCGACGGGACCAGACCGTCCTCCATGCGCTCGCGCTGCAGGCGCAGCATCATCACCACGTCGGCGGCCTCGACCATCGCGTCGAGGTCATGGCCGACCGTGCAGCCGGCGGTGATGGCCGCGCCGGGCAGCAGGCTGGCCGGGCCGCAGACGCGGACGTCGCGGCAGCCCAGCTGGCGCAGCGCGTGCAGGTCGGAGCGCGCCACGCGCGAGTGCAGCACGTCGCCGACGATCAGCACCGAGAGGCCGCTGAAATCGCGGCCTTTGCGCTGGCGGATCGTCAGCATGTCGAGCAGGCCCTGCGTCGGATGCGCGCTGCGACCGTCGCCCGCGTTCAACAGCGACGTGGTCGGCTTCGCGTCCGCGGCAAGCGCCGCAACCGCGCCGTTCTCGGCATGGCGGACGACGAAGGCATCGACGCCCATCGCCTCCAGGGTGCGGAGCGTGTCGAGGGCGCTCTCGCCCTTCTTCACCGAGGAGGCGCTGACATCGAAGTTCAGCACGTCGGCGCCCAGACGCTGCGCGGCGAGCTGGAAGCTGCTGCGCGTGCGCGTCGAATTCTCGAAGAACAGGTTGCAGACCGTGCGGCCAGCCAGCACGTGGCGGAGCGCCGTACCGCCGAGGGCGTGGGGGTGCAGGGCCTCGGCGATGTCGAGCAACTCGGTGAGGCGATCACCGCCCAGGCCGTCGAGGGTGAGTAGATGGCGCAGGCGTTCGGTCGTCATGGCGGCGGGGACGGTCTCGGGAAAGGTCGGGTCAGGTCGGATCATGGCCACCGGCGAGCCATCGCTCGACGATCACCACGGCCGCGAGGGCGTCGATCTCGTTGGCATCGCTGCGGCGCTTGAGGCCGGCGCGGCGCTGGTCGGCAAAGCGGCGCGCCGCCTCTTTCGAGCTGCGGCGTTCATCCACCATCACCACCGGCAGGCCGCTGCGCTTGGCGGCAGCGCGGGCGAAACCCCGGGCGCGCTGGCGGGCCGGCGGGTCGGGGTCGTCATCGTCGAAGGTGAGCGGGTCGCCGACGATGAGCTGCGCCGGAGCCCACTCCTTCACGAGTCGCTCGAAGCGCGCCCAGTCCGGGATACCGTCGCGCACCTCGATCAAGCCGAGTTCGCTGGCGGTACCGGTGATGCCATTGCCGACGGCGACGCCGATGCGCTTGGCGCCGACGTCGAAGCCGAGCACCGCGCCGTCCGTCATGCGTGCGTTCCGCTCACGCGTGGCCGCTGTAGTCGGCCAGCGTCGCCATGTCGACGCCGATCTGGCCTGCGGCCACCTGCCACAGCGCGTCGCTGTCGGTGTCGAAGACCATGGCCTCGGGGGCCGGCACGGTGAGCCACGCGTTCTGCGCGAGTTCGCCCTCGAGCTGCTCACCGCCCCAGCCGGCATGGCCGACCATCACGAGGTAGCGCTCCGGGCCGTCGCCGCGCGCCATGGCGTGCAGGATCTCGCGCGAGCTGGTCAGCCCGAACGCGCCGAAGCGCAAGGTCGAGGGCCACGGACGGGGGTCGTCATGCAGCACGAAGCCGCGATCGACCTGCACCGGGCCACCCCACAGCACCTGGCGGCCCTTCATCTCGCGCGAGGCGCCCTCGATGCCGAGCTGCTCGAACAGTTCGCCCAGCAACACGTCGGTGCGACGGTTCAGCACCACGCCCATGGCACCGTCGCCGTCGTGCTGGCAGACCAGCACCGCGGCGCGGGCGAAATTCGGGTCGTCCATGCCGGGCATGGCGAGCAAGAGCGACGACGCGAGCGTGTTTTCCAGCGGCATGCCGGCATTGTAGGCCGTGCGTCCCGGGCGGAGGTGCGCTTAAGCTGAAGGCGAATCAACGCCCGACGCGCCCATGCCCCTGACCTCCCGCCCGCCGATCCGCCGCGTCCGCCCAGGCCTCTTGGCCGCTGCCGTACTCGTCCTGGCCGCCTGCGGCCCCAGCCCGGAGGAACAGCGCGCCGCCGCGGAAGCCGCCGCCGCCGCCCGCGAAGCCGCGATGGCCCCGACCCTGCAGGTCTACCGCGATGCCAGGGCCCGCGGCGACGCCCGCATCGCCGTCGCCAGTGCCGAGGTCATCCTGGCGGACGGCCCCGGCACCGCGGCCGCGGCCGAGGTGTCCGAGGGCCTCGACGCCCTGCGCGAGGCCGCGAAGACCCAAGTGGAAACCGAACGCCTCAAGGCGCTGTGGAGCTACGTGTCCACGCCGATCGCCGGGGAATCGAGCCCGCAGAAAGCCGCCTCGATGCGCAACCAGCGCCCCGACGCCGACGACCCGGCCAGTTTCGCCGTGGTGCCGACCGTGCAACTGGTCCTGCGCAACGACCCGCGCTGGGGCCAAAGCGTCTACCTCGTCATCGAGGACGGCGTGTTCGACTGCGGCCGCCCCTGCGCGTTCCACATCACCCTCGACGCCGCCGCGCCTCGGCGCTTCGCTGGCGAGGCGTCGAGCACGGGTACCCGCCCCGCGCTGTTCATCAAGGACGACACAGGCTTCATCCGTGCACTCGACGCCGCCACCACCGTGCGCATCGCGCCGGTGGACGGCCGCGCCGACCCGATCGACTTCGAGGTGGCCGGCTTCGACCTCGGCCGCTACCAGGCCGGCGGCTGAGCCCGGAACGGCGAAGGCCGCCTTTCGGCGGCCCTCGTCGGCTTACGGCGCACACCGACGGCTACTCGGCCTTCGAGACTTCCACGCCATCGAGACCGGCCGACAGCGAACGCGCGTCGCCGCCCTGCGCCAGCTTGATCTTCAGGCGCACCTCGTTGGCCGAGTCGGCGTAGCGCAGCGCGTCTTCGTAGGTGATCTCGCCGGACTGGTAGAGCTCGAACAGCGCCTGGTCGAAGGTCTTCATGCCCAGCTGCGTGGACTCCTTCATCACGTCCTTCAGCTTGTGGATCTCGCCGTCGCGGATGTAGTCCTGCACCAGCGGCGTGCCGAGCAGGATCTCCATCGCGCAGCGGCGGCCCTTGCCGTCCGGCGTCGGGATCAGCTGCTGGGCGACGATGCCCTTCAGGTTCAGCGAGAGGTCCATCAGGAGCTGGTTGCGGCGCTCCTCCGGGAAGAAGTTGATGATGCGGTCCATCGCCTGGTTCGAGTTGTTCGCGTGCAGCGTGCACAGCACCAGGTGGCCGGTTTCGGCGAAGGCGATGGCGTGGTCCATGCCCTCGCGGGTCCGCACCTCGCCGATCATGATGACGTCGGGCGCCTGGCGCAGCGTGTTCTTCAGCGCCATTTCCCACGAATCGGTGTCGATGCCGACCTCGCGCTGCGTGATGATGCAGCCCTCGTGCTTGTGCACGAACTCGATCGGGTCCTCGATGGTGATGATGTGGCCCGAGGAGTTGATGTTGCGGTAGCCGATCATCGCGGCGAGCGAGGTGGACTTACCCGTGCCGGTGGCGCCGACGAAGATGATCAGGCCACGCTTGGTCATCGCCAGCGTCTTGATCACCGCCGGCAGGTTCAGCTCATCGATGGTCGGGATCTTGGTCTCGATGCGACGCAGCACCATGCCGACCTGGTTGCGCTGGTAGAAGCACGACACGCGGAAGCGGCCGACGCCGGCGAGGCCGATGGCGAAGTTGCACTCGTGCGTCTTCTCGAACTCCTCGCGCTGCGAGGGGTTCATCACGTTCAACACGAGGTCACGGCTCTGCGTGGGCGTGAGCGGCTCCTGCGTGATCGGCACCAGCTTGCCGTGCAGCTTCATGGACGGCGGGACGCCGGCCGTGATGAACAGGTCGGACGCCTTCTTGTGCGCCATCAGCTTGAGGAAGGAGGTGAAATCGATGCTGCTCATGGCGGGGCTCCGGCCGGTTCTCGTGGGCGCTCAGTCGAGGGGTTCGATCACTCGAACAGGCGCTTGTCCTTGGCGTAGGTGGCGGCCTGGGCGCGGGTGATGATGCCGCGCTTGAGCAGGTCCTGCAGGCACTGGTCGAGCGTCTGCATGCCGTACTGCTGGCCGGTCTGGATGGAGCTGTACATCTGCGCCACCTTGTCCTCGCGGATCAGGTTACGGATGGCCGGGATGCCCACCATGATCTCGTGCGCCGCCACGCGGCCGCCGCCCACCTTCTTCAGCAGCGACTGCGAGATCACCGCGCGCAGGGATTCGGAGAGCATCGAGCGCACCATCGGCTTCTCGCCGGCGGGGAACACGTCGATGATGCGGTCGATGGTCTTGGCGGCCGAGCTGGTGTGCAGGGTGCCGAACACGAGATGGCCGGTTTCCGCGGCGGTGAGCGCGAGGCGGATGGTCTCGAGGTCGCGCAGCTCGCCGACGAGGATGTAGTCGGGGTCTTCGCGCAGCGCCGAGCGCAGGGCCTCGTTGAAGCCGTGGGTGTCGCGGTGCACTTCGCGCTGGTTGACGAGGCACTTCTGCGAGGTGTGCACGAACTCGATCGGGTCCTCGACGGTGAGAATGTGCGAGTACTCGTTCTTGTTGATGTGGTCGACCATCGCGGCCAGCGTGGTCGACTTGCCCGAGCCGGTGGGGCCGGTGACGAGGATCAGGCCCTGCGGCTGGTCGATCAGCTCGCGGAAGATGCGCGGGCAGTTGAGGTCCTCGAGGGTGAGGATCTCGGAGGGAATGGTACGGAACACGGCGCCGGCGCCGCGGTTCTGGTTGAAGGCGTTGACGCGGAAGCGCGCGAGCCCCGGGATCTCGAACGAGAAGTCGGTCTCGAGGAATTCCTCGTAATCGCGACGCTGCTTGTCCGACATGATGTCGTAGATCAGCGCGTGCACGGTCTTGTGGTCGAGCGCCGGGATGTTGATGCGGCGGACGTCGCCGTCCACGCGGATCATCGGCGGCAGGCCGGCCGAGAGGTGAAGGTCGGAGGCCTTGTTCTTGACCGAAAAGGCCAGCAGTTCCGCGATATCCATTCGTGTTCTCCCCTAGCGTTGGGGCAGTATAGCCCCAGCCCATGGACGCTCTGGAAGCCCGCTACCGCCCGCTCGTCGACGCCCTTGCCGGGTCCACCACTGGCCCGGCGGCGCGTCTCGTCGCGGTGTCGAAAACCCAGCCCGCCGAGGCGGTCCGCGCCCTCGCCGCCCTCGGCCAGCGCGCCTTCGGCGAGAACTACGTGCAGGAGGCGCTGGCCAAGCAGCGCGAGCTCGCCGACCTCGGCCTCGAGTGGCACCTGATCGGCCCCCTGCAAAGCAACAAATGCCGCGAGGCGGCCCGCCACTTCGACTGGGTGCAGTCGGTGGACCGCGCCAAGCTGCTGCCCCTGCTCGACAGGGAGCGATCGGCCGATCGCGACCCGCTCAACGTGCTGCTGCAGGTCAATATCGACGGCGAAGCCAGCAAGAGCGGCTGCGCCCCCGAGGACGTGATGGCACTGGCCGAACAGGCCACGGCCCTGCCCCGCCTGGCACTGCGCGGCCTGATGGCCATCCCCGAGCCGCACCCGGACGAAGCGCATCGGCGCGCCGCGTTCGCTCGGATGCGGGCCCTGTTCAACGCCCTGCGCGCCCGCCATCCCGGCGTGGACACCCTTTCGATGGGGATGAGCGACGACTGGCCGCTGGCCGTGGCCGAGGGCGCCACGCTCGTGCGGGTCGGCAGTGCGCTGTTCGGGGCTCGGCCCCCCAAGGCCTGATCCGGGGTTCCGAAGGCCGCGTCGCCCGGCCATGATGCAAGGCTCCCGCTTCCGCCACCGCGACCCATGAGCCCGAGCCCCACCGCCCTTCCTCCGGTCGCCTTCATCGGCGGCGGCAACATGGCCCGCGCCCTGATCGGCGGCATGGTGCGCGGCGGCGCGCCCGCACAGACGATCCACGTCAGCGAGCCTTATGCGCCCAACCGCGAGGGCTTGGCCTCAGAATTCGGCGTAGCCACCACCGAGGACAACGCCGTCGCGGCATCGAAGGCCGCCGTGTGGGTGCTGGCCACCAAGCCGCAGGTGCTGCGCGGCGTCTGCGAAGCGCTTGCGCCGCTGGCGCAGGCCCAGCGCCCCCTCGTGGTCTCGATTGCGGCAGGCATCACCAGCGCGCAACTCGACCGTTGGCTGGGCGGCGGCATCGCGGTGGTGCGCACCATGCCCAACACGCCGGCCCTGCTCGGCGCCGGGGTCACCGGGCTGTATGCGACGGCGGCCACCTCGGACGCCCAGCGCGCCCTGGCCAACCAGTTGCTGCGGCCGGCCGGCGAGACCGTGTGGATCAACGACGAGACGCTGATGGATGCCGTCACCGCGGCCTCGGGCAGCGGCCCGGCTTACGTCTTCCTGCTGGCCGAAGCCCTGCAGGCCGCGGCCGAAGCCGAGGGCCTGCCCGCCGACGCCGCGCGCACCCTCGTGGTCGAGACTCTCGCCGGCGCCGCGCGCATGCTGAAGGAAAGCGGCGAGACGGCGACGACGCTGCGGCAGCGCGTCACCTCGCCGAACGGCACCACGCAGGCCGCGCTCGACGCGTTCGCGGCCGGCGGCTTCACGCCCTTGGTCGCCGCCGCGGTTCACGCCGCACGCATCCGCGGCGCGGAACTCTCCGCGGCGAACGATTGATCCGGAGCTTCCCGATATGCCCACCCTCCCCTTGCCGCTGCCACTGATCGGCGTCGCGCTCGCTACCGCACTCGTCGCGACGACGACGAGC
>Ga0209278_1000538_pt1 | contig 28160 bp, 26 predicted proteins | sample JI81BgreenDNA_FD_187504 | JGI IMG/M metagenome (GOLD analysis project Ga0209278, IMG submission 187504) | Wastewater effluent complex algal communities from Wisconsin, to seasonally profile nutrient transformation and Carbon sequestration -... | ecosystem: Engineered > WWTP > Effluent > Algae...
CGGCCGGGGCGCTGCGCTGGTTGGCCTCGCGGTCGTTGGGCTCGCTCACGACGTCGGGGCGCAGCCGCAGGGCGACGTCTTCCATCACGGCGGTCGGGTGGGCCAGCGGCTCCACGCCGGTGGTGTCGACCGCCTTCATCTGCTCGACGAGGTCGAAAAAGCCGTTGAGCTGCCCGAGCAGCTTCTCGCGCTGGGCGTCGTCCGGCGCCAGGCGGGCGAGGTGGGCAATGCGCCCGATGTCTTGGAGGGTCAGGGACATGGCGGTTGGGAGGGTCGGGCAGGCGGCGGGCGCGGCCGGTGCCGCCGGTCGGCGCGCCGCCAAGCGCTCGCGAGCGTGCAGTTATGCACAGGGGATGCGGTATTATCCAAGGTTTGACGAATCGCCCCGGCGCACGCCGGTTTTCGTCGATAAATCAAACACTTGGAAACGTTTTCCACCCCTTCTCGCGGCCCCATTTCCGGCGATGGGCGCGCGACGTCGCGCCCGTGCCCCACAGGACTCCCCCACCATGTTTGAAGCGTTCCGTCGGCAGTTTTCGACCGACCTGGCCATCGACCTCGGCACCGCCAACACCCTGATCTACGTCCGCAACAAGGGCATCGTGCTCGATGAGCCTTCGGTGGTGTCGATCCGCCACGAGGGCGGCCCGCAGGGCAAAAAGACCATCCAGGCGGTGGGTCACGAGGCCAAGGCGATGCTGGGCAAGGTGCCGGGCAACATCGAGGCGATCCGCCCGATGAAGGACGGCGTGATCGCCGACTTCACCGTCACCGAGCAAATGCTAAAGCAGTTCATCAAGATGGTGCATCCGCGCTCGATGTTCAAGCCGAGCCCGCGCATCATCATCTGCGTGCCCTGCGGCTCCACGCAGGTCGAGCGCCGCGCCATCCGCGAGTCGGCGCTGGGCGCGGGCGCATCCGAGGTGTATCTGATCGAGGAACCGATGGCCGCGGCGATCGGCGCTGGTCTGCCGGTGTCCGACGCGTCGGGCTCCATGGTGGTCGACATCGGTGGCGGCACGACCGAGGTCGGTGTGATTTCGCTCGGCGGCATGGTCTACAAGGGCAGCGTGCGCGTCGGCGGCGACCGTTTCGATGAGGCCATCATCGCCTACATCCGCCGCAACTACGGCATGCTGATTGGCGAGCCGACGGCCGAAGCCATCAAGAAGGAAATCGGCTCGGCCTTCCCCGGCTCGGAGGTGCGTGAGATGGAGGTCAAGGGACGCAACCTCTCCGAGGGCGTGCCGCGCAGCTTCACGATCTCGTCCAACGAGGTGCTCGAAGCCCTGACCGACCCGCTGAACAACATCGTGTCTGCCGTGAAGATGGCGCTGGAGCACACGCCGCCCGAACTCGGCGCCGACATCGCCGAGCGCGGGATGATGCTCACCGGCGGCGGCGCGCTGCTGCGCGACCTCGACCGACTGCTGGCCGAGGAAACCGGCCTGCCGGTGCTGGTGGCCGAAGAGCCGCTGACCTGCGTGGTCCGCGGTTGCGGCATGGCCCTGGAGCGCATGGAGCGCCTGGGCACGATCTTCACCAGCGAATGAACCATGAGCGTGCGACCGGCGTCGCCGGGCATGACGGCACCGCGCCTCCCGCGGCCGCTGTGCCCGTGCTGATGCCCCGTCCGCCGCTTCGCCGCCCACCGTCCCCATGCCACTAGGCACGCTGGACCGCACGCCGCCCCCGTTTTTCAAACAGGGCCCGTCGGCGCTGTCCAAGCTCATGGTGTTCAGCGCGCTCGCGCTGTTCCTGATGGTCGCCGACCAGCGCTTTCGCGTGGCCCAGCCCGTGCGCGCGGCGCTGGCCACGGTGCTCTACCCGCTGCAGTGGCTGGCGCTGCAACCGGTGGCGGCGGCCCGCGGGGCGGGCGACTACTTCACCGCGCTGAGCCAGGCGCAGGCGGCCGAGGCGCAGGCCCGGCAGCGCCTGGCCGAACAGGCCGCGCGCAGCCAGCAGGTCGAGCAGCTGACGCTGGAAAACGAACGGCTGCGTTCGCTGTTGTCGATGCGCGAGCGCAGTGGCACACGTGGGATGGGCGCGCAGGTGTTGTTCGACGCGGCCGATCCTTATGCGCGCAAGGTCGTGATCGACCGCGGCCAGACCCACGGCGTGGTGGCCGGCTCGCCGGTGATTGATGAGACCGGTGTGCTCGGGCAGGTCACGCGCGTGTACCCGCTGGTGTCGGAAGTGAGTCTGCTGATTGATCGCGATCAGGCGATTCCGGTGCTCAACGCGCGCTCCGGCGTGCGCAGCGTGGCCCATGGCGCGCCCTCGCGCAGCGGCGACGGGCTGGAATTGCGCTACACCGCCGCGACCGCCGACATCGCCGAGGGCGATCTGCTCACCACCAGCGGCGTGGACGGCGTGTACCCGCCCGGCCTGCCGGTGGCCAAGGTGACCGAGGTCGAGCGGCAGGCGGAGTCGTCGTTCGCCCGCATCCGGGTGGAGCCGCTGGCCCGCGTCGAGGGCGCGCTGCACGTGCTGGTGCTGGCGCCGGTGGCCGGTCCCACGACCGCCGACGCCGGCCACGGCAGCGGCCCCGCGCCCAAGAACGGAGGCGCCCCATGATCATGCGACCGGGCCAGCAGCTGCTGCTGCCGGCCAACCCGGTGTTCATCTGGGCGAGCCTGATCGGCGCGCTGCTGCTCAACATGCTGCTCAACATGGGGCTGTGGGGCCGCGCGGCCTGGGTGCCCGACCTGCTGGCCGTGGTGCTGGTGTTCTGGGGCGTGCACCAGCCGCTGCGCATCGGCGTGGGCGTGTCGTTCGCGTTCGGGCTGGCGATGGACGTGCACCAGGGCGCGCTGCTCGGCCAGCACGCGTTGGCCTACACGGTGCTGGGCTTCGGCGCCATCGCCATCCACCGCCGGCTGCTGTGGTTCCCGGTGCCCCAGCAGGCGCTGCAGGTGCTGCCGCTGTTTGTCGTGGCCGCGCTGCTGCAGCTGGCGGTGCGCCTGGCGGCTGGCGGCACCTTTCCGGGGCTGGACACGCTGCTGGCGCCGGTGATCGAATCGCTGCTGTGGCCGCTGGTCACCGTGCTGCTGCTGGCACCGCAGCGGCGCGCCCCCGACCCCGACGAAGACCGACCGCTGTGACCGAACTGCGCAACGTCGAAGCCGATCTCGCGCACTTCAAGTGGCGCGTGGTGGTGATCGCGCTGGCGGTGCTGGTGGCGTTTGGGCTGCTGGTGGCGCGCATGATCTGGCTGCAGGTCGTGCGCCACGACGAGTACCTCGCGCAAGCGGAAAGCAACCGCACGGCGGTGCTGCCGGTGGTGCCCAACCGCGGGCAGATCGTCGACCGCGAGGGCCGTGTGCTGGCCACCAACTATTCCGCCTACACGCTGGAGATCACGCCCTCCAAGGTCGACAACCTGGAAGACACCATCGCCGCCCTCGGTCAGCTGGTGGCGATCGAGCCGCGGGACGTGCGCCGCTTCAAGCGGCTGATGGAGGAGTCGCGCCGCTTCGATTCGCTGCCGCTGCGCACACGCCTGAGTGACGAGGAGGTGGCGCGCTTCACGGCGCAGCGCTACCGATTCCCGGGCGTGGAGGTGAAGGCGCGGCTGCTGCGCCAGTACCCCAACGGGGAGACCGCGAGCCACGTCGTGGGCTACATCGGGCGCATCAACCAGCGCGAAAAAGAGCTGATGGCCGACTGGCCGGAAGAAGACCAGGCCAACTACCGCGGCACCGACTACATCGGCAAGCTCGGCGTGGAACAGCACTACGAAAACCTGCTGCACGGCACCACCGGCTTCGAGCGCGTGGAAACCTCGGCCGGCGGCCGCGCCGTGCGCTCGCTCGCCGCCACGCCGGCCACCCCGGGCGACACCGTGGTGCTGTCGATCGACCTGAAGCTGCAGCACCTGGTGGAAACGCTCTACGGCGAGCGCCGCGGCGCGCTCGTGGCCATCGATCCGCGCAACGGCGAAATCCTGGCCTTTGTGTCCAAGCCCACCTTCGATCCCAACCTGTTCGTCGACGGCATCGACGTGGACAACTGGCGCGCGCTCAACGAGTCGATCGACCGGCCGCTGCTCAACCGCGCCCTGCGCGGCACCTACCCGCCCGGCTCCACCTACAAGCCCTTCATGGCGCTGGCCGCGCTGGAAACCGGCAAACGAACCGCCAGCACCAGCATCTACGACCCGGGCTTCTGGATGTTCGGCAATCACCGCTTCCGCAGCCACGGCGACAGCGGTCTGGGCGCGGTGGACCTGCACCGCAGCATCGTCAAGTCGAGCAACGTCTATTACTACACCCTGGCCAACGAGATGGGCGTGGACCTGATGCACGACTTCATGAAGCCGCTGGGCTTCGGCCAGATCACCGGCATCGACCTCAAGGGCGAGGTGCGCGGCGTGCTGCCCAGCCAGGCCTGGAAGCGCAACACCTACAAGCGCCCGGAGCAGCAGCGCTGGTACGCGGGCGAAACCATCTCCCTGGGCATTGGTCAGGGCTACAACAGCTTCACCATGCTGCAACTGGCCAACGCCATGGCCACGCTGGCCAACGGCGGCACGCGCCACCGCCCCCACCTCACCCGCGCCACCGAAAGCATGATCACCCGCGAGCGCCGGGAGCTGCCGCAGGCCGCCGGGGAGCCGCTGGGCTACAAGCCGGAGCACGTGGCCACCATCCTGCGCGCGATGCAGGCGGTGACGACCGAGGGCACGTCCACGCGGGTGTTTGCCGGGGCCGGCTACGCCAGCGGCGGCAAAACCGGCACCGCGCAAGCGGTGACCATCGGCCAGAAAGAGCGTTACGACGCCAAGAAGCTCGAAGAGCACGAGCGCGACCATTCGCTGTACGTGGCGTTCGCGCCGGTAGACGCGCCCACGGTGGCGCTGGCGGTGATCGTAGAAAACGCGGGCTTTGGCGCGGCGGCCGCGGCGCCGATCGCCCGCCGTGTCTTCGACTACCTGCTGATGGACCAGTACCCCAGCCCCGAGGACATCGCCGCCGTGCAGCAGGGCCGCGCCAGCGCCCCGATCGGCACGCCGCGCAAGGCGAGCGAACTGCCCTGGCCGCCGGCAGCGCCCTCGGCCCCTTGATCCGCCCCGCGCCGGCGGATCACCCTCCCCACACCCGCCATCCCCCACGCTAGGCCGTGGGTGGGATACCGCGGTACGGCGATCTCTGGAACGCTTCGCTCCCCAACCCATGGGGAGATGGCTCTCGACCGGATCCCGCACCACGCTATGAAACTCCCTGATCTCGAAACCGCCCTGCTCAAGATTCCCGGCTTCAAGAAGTCGCCCAACCACACGAAAGACACCCTCCGCCTCGAAGTCGACGATGTGGACTTCACCGTGATTCCGGACAGCACGAATGACAACCGCGTCACGGTCTGCTGCCTGTTCGGCCCGATCCCGCCCGACCACCTGCCCGACGTGCTGCGCGAGGTCGTGGCGCAAAACGTGGAACTGAGGCGTCAGTCGTCCACCGCCGCCTTCGGGGTGAGCGATGGCGATCTGATCTACGCCTTCAGCACAGACGCGTCCATCGATCCGGACTTCGTCCAGGCCCTCGGTGGCGTGATGCGCTCGGCCGCATCCCAGGCGCTGCACTGGCAGCAATCGCTCTGACGGCCACGGCCCCCAATCACCTCAAGGCTTGCACCATGCACTTCAACAGCAGCACCACGAACACCACGTCCGACGCGGGCGGCTTTCTGTCAGAGGGCCACGGCGATTCCTTCACCTGGCAAAACCCGGTGTTCCGCATGCCCAGCCCGCGCGGACCGTCGTCGGGATCCACGCGCATCCCCGGCACGGTCCTGTCGCACCGGCCCCGCTGGACGCCCGAAAAACACGCGCGCATCCTCGCCCAGATCAAGGCCACGCGCACCGACATCGACCCCTCGTTTCCGCGCGAAACGCCGGTACCCGCCGACGCGCCGCAAACCAGCGCCCATTCGGTCGTCAAAGGCGCGATCGATGGCGTGACACAGACCACGCTGTCCTACATCCACGCCTTCACCGACTACGCCTTCCATCTGCTGTACCCGGCTGCGGGTCACGCCTCTGGCGGCCAGAGCGCGGCGCCGTCCGGCCAGCGCATCGACTGGCATTGGCCCCCCGCGCGCCAGCAGGAGGTGTTTTTCGACCTGCTGATCCAGGCGGGGATGTCCAAAGAAATGGCCACCGACACGCAGTTGGCGTGGACAGCCGCGGGCATTCCGTTTATCGACCAGACTTGGCCCACGTACAGCAGGCCCACGCTGAATTTCCCCCCCGGCGACATCAGAGAGAGCGGCGTCAGCAAGGCCCTGGTCGCGGAGTTCACTTCCCCGGAGGGAGGCCAGTACCTCTACAAGTGCTACCCGCGTGCTGGGGGAGTCGATCTCCGCCTGCTCCATGAAATGACCGGGATTGACCCGCGCATGCCGCGGCTGGAGATGCGGTGTCTGTTGGCCAGCCATATTGCCCACGAGTTGCTCCACTGGGATGTCACGCCGAAACTCACGCTCGGCATGGGGGGTGGGCAAGCCTGTCTGGTGGCTCCCCTCGTGCGGGGCTCCACCTTGCTCAAGCGGCTGCAGAACAACCTGTCCCTGAATGAGCTGTGGCAGAAGTCGATGCGAGACGACGTGATCTGGATGGATATGTGGAAGGACAAGGTGACCCCACGATTCCGCGAGGACTACATTCGCATCCACCTTCTGAGCATGCTCATCGGCGACTACGACCGGGCTCCCGGTCAGTACATCGTCACGGGCAAGCAGCCCGACACCGTCCAAGCGGTTGACTGGGACACCGCGTTCGGACCCAAGGTTCGGGATGACCGGATCTTCATGCACCCGCAAACACGCACCATGGTGGCGCTCTGGCCGGATGCCATTCCGAAGCACATCTGCGACGAGTTTGGCCTGCTCAAGCAGGATCAGCTCATCGAAGCCGCACGGGCCTTCGGACTGACGGGCGAGGAAGTGGAGGCACTGATCTCGCGCTTCGAGGTGGTCACGAAGAAGCTGGCCGGGATCAAGAAGACGTGACCGGCCCCGTCAGACGGCCTTGAACCACGCGTCGTAGCCCGTCTTCAGGATCAACACCGACACCACCAGGATGAAGGCAGCGCGCACGAAGCCGCTGCCGTGCTTGAGCGCCAGACGGGTGCCCAACAGGCTGCCCACGACATTGGCCACGGCCATGGCCAGCACGAAGTGCCACCAGACATGGCCTTTCCAGGCGAAGAGCATCAGGGCAGCGAGGTTGGTGGCGGTGTTGATCAGCTTGGCGCTGGCACTGGCGTGCAGGAAGTCGTAGCCCAGCCAGCGCACGAACAGGAACACCAGGAAGCTGCCGGTGCCCGGGCCGAAGAAGCCGTCGTAGAAGCCGATGGTCACCCCCATCAGGCAGGCGGCTGCGGCTTCCCGGCGACCGCTGAACCGCGGTGCGTGGTGACGGCCGAGGTCTTTGCGCGCCAGCGTGTAGATCAGCACACCGACCAGCACCAGGGGCAAGGCCCGGCGCAGAAAGTCCGGCGCGATGACGGTCACGGTCCAGGCGCCGGCCATCGACCCGGCAAAGCCCACGGCCGCAGCCGGCAGCAACGCGTGCCACGGCATGTCCACGCGACGGGCGTATTGCAGGGTGGCCGCCGCCGTGCCCCAGACCGAGGCGCCTTTGTTCACACCGAAGAGCGTGGCGGGGTGGGTGGTGGGGAACACGGCAAACAAGGCCGGCACCAGGATCAAGCCGCCACCGCCCACGATCGAGTCCACAAAGCCGGCGAACAGGGAGGCGAGTGAGACGAGCAGCAGGTCCATCGCGACGATTGTCGCCGGGGGGCAGGGGCGAAAAAAAACCGACCCATCGGGGTCGGTGTTCAGCGCTCCGGCGGCCTCTGCAGGGCTCCTGTGCCGGTGGAATGGTTCTGGACTCGGTTGTCTCCTCGGTCCCCCGCGCTGCGGCGCGGTGCGCCTGCGAGTGAAGGAAATGTAAATCCCGCACCACCCCAGTGCATCGGGGCTTACCCGGGGCACCCCGCAGGCTTGGCACGCTCCGTGCAGAACCGCAGGCATCTCCTCGGAAAGGTGACGCCATGCCCCGTTTGTGTGCTTTTCGCTTGCATGCCGCCCGTCGGTGGGCCGCCCGCCGGGCCGCGGCCGCCGGCGCCCTGCTGATGCCGACCCTGCCCGCGCTGGCCGCCGACCTGGTGGACGCGTCCACCCTGCGCGGTGCCGACACCGCCTGGCTGATGGTGAGCACCGCGCTGGTGCTGCTGATGACGCTGCCGGGCATCGCGCTGTTCTACGGCGGGATGGTGCGGCGGTTCAACGTGATCAACACGATGGCGAGCGTGCTGGGCATCGCGGCGGTGGTCAGCGTGCTGTGGTTTGCGCTGGGCTATTCGCTGGCCTTCACGCCCGGCGGCGCGGCGGCCGGCTTCATCGGCGGCCTGGAACGCGTGGGTTTTGCCGGGCTGGACTACGTGGCGGCGGGACCGAAGGTGGCGGTCAACGCGATCGCGCCGCACCTGCCGGAGTCGGTCTTTGCGATGTTCCAGCTCAGCTTCGCGGTGATCACCTGCGCGCTGGTGGTCGGTGCGCTGGTGGAGCGGATGCGGTTTGGCGCGCTGCTGCTGTTCGCCGCGCTGTGGCTGCTGGCGGTGTACGTGCCGATCGCGCACTGGGTGTGGTCGCCCGAGGGCTGGCTGGCCAAGCTCGGTGCGCTGGATTTCGCCGGCGGCGCGGTGGTCCACATCAACGCCGGCGCGGCCGCGCTGGTGGTGGCCTACGCGCTGGGCCCGCGCACCGGCTACGGGCAGGAACCGTTCGTGCCCTTCAACCTCGGACTCACGATGGCGGGCACCGGCCTGCTGTGGGTGGGCTGGTTCGGCTTCAACGCCGGCTCGGCGCTCGCCGCCGACGGCCGCGCCGGTCTGGCGCTGGCGGTGACGCACCTGGCGGCGGCCGCGGGCGCGCTGTCGTGGATGGCGGCCGAGTGGCTGGCGCGCCGGCGGGCCACGCTGCTGGGCCTGTGCTCGGGCGTGGTGGCGGGCCTGGTGGCAATCACGCCGGCGGCCGGCTTCGTGACCCTGCGCGGCGCGCTGGTGATCGGTCTGGTGGCCGGCGTGGCCTGCTACTGGGGCGCCACCGCGCTCAAGCGCCTGCTGCGCGCCGACGACTCGCTGGACGTGTTCGGCGTGCACGGCGTGGGCGGGCTCGTGGGCGCGCTGCTCACGGGCGTGCTGGCCGAGCCGGCGATCAGCGGCCTGTCGGCCAGCGTGGCCACGCAGCTGCTGGCCTGCGTGGCGGTGCTGGGCTACAGCCTGGTGATGACGACCGTGGTGCTGTGGGTGACGTCGCGCGTGGTGTCGCTGCGGGTCCACGAGGTGGACGAGCGCGCCGGGCTGGACGTCGCGCTGCACCAGGAACAGCTGGGGCACTGAGCGATGAGCGCCACCGAGCTGTTCGGCATCGCGGCGCACCTGCACGTGCTGCTGCGCCGCAAGACCGGCCGGGTCACCGACACCGAGTGGCTGGCCGTGAACCCCGACTACGCCCGCGAGATCGTGCGCTTCGCCCGCGAGAAGGGTCGGGCCGACGGCCACGCCGACCTGCTCGCGCTGGCCGACCGGCTGGAGGCCGGCATCGCCGACATGGGCCACACCTCGCCCCGCCGCCCCTTGCTCGAAGCCGCCGCCGACGCGCTGCGCGCCGGCCGCACCGCGCCCGACGCCCCGGCCGGCCTGCGCGCGACCCCGCACACCCCCGCCGGCGCGGCCCCCAGCGGCTTCCCCGAGTCCCGCACCGGCACGCCCACCACCCCCGGCGGCGACGGCACCCCGCGCGACAACCGCTACGTCGGCCGCCTGCGCTGACCGTCAGGCCACACCACCCAACCGACAACCCGCGCCGCGGCGCAGCGTGGGGGAACGGACGATCCGGCGCCGGGCCGCCCCCAGCCGGATCAGCCCCCGAGGGGCTGCGCCCCGCGGCTCCTGGCCTGCCTGCGCAGGTCAGGACGGGGCGAAGAGGCGCTGACTCCGGCAGCGCCGCGGCCTGCAAGGCCTCGCGACCCGCGCAGCGGCGGAGCGTGGGGGGGGCTTATTTCACTCGCCGCCGATGATCCAGCGCGCCGCGCGCTCCGCGATCATCAGCGTGGGGCTGTTGGTGTTGCCGCTGGTGATGGTGGGCATCACGCCGGCGTCCACCACGCGCAGCCCGGCGATGCCGCGCACGCGCAGGTGGCTGTCGACCACGGCCATCGGATCGTCGGGCCGGCCCATGCGGGTGGTGCCGACCGGGTGGAAGATGGTGCTGGCGATGTCGCCAGCCAGCCGCGCGAGTTCCTCGTCGCTCTGGTACTGCGGGCCCGGCTTGTACTCTTCCGGCCGGAACGGCGCGAGGGCGGGCTGGGCGACGATGCGCCGCGTCACGCGCAGGCTCTCGGCCGCGACCTGGCGGTCCTCGGCGGTACTGAGGTAGTTGGGCGCGATGGCGGGGGCGTCCTGGAAACGCGGGCTGGTGATCCGCACGTGGCCGCGGCTGGTGGGATTGAGGTTGCAGACGCTGGCGGTGAACGCCGGGAAGCGGTGCAGCGGCTCGCCGAAGGCGTCCAGGCTGAGCGGCTGCACGTGGTACTGGATGTTGGGGTAGGGCCGGTCGGGCGCGCTGCGGGTGAAGGCGCCGAGCTGGCTGGGCGCCATGCTCATCGGGCCGCTGCGGCGCCAGGCGTATTCCAGCCCGATGCGCGCCTTGCCCCACCACGAGTTCGCCAGGGTGTTGAGCGTGGTCGTGCCCTGCACCTTGAACACGGCCCGGATCTGCAGGTGGTCCTGCAGGTTCTCGCCCACGCCGGGCAGGTCGTGCACGACCGGGATGCCGTGCTGCTGCAGCAGGGCGGCCGGGCCGATGCCCGAGAGCTGCAGGATCTGCGGCGTGCCGACCGCACCCGCGCACAGAATGACCTCGCGCGCCGCGTGCGCGGTGACCATCTCCTGCCCGGTCCACACCTGCACGCCGGTGCAGCGCCGCGCGCCGTCCGCGCCGGTGTCGACCACCAGCCGCGCGACCTGCGCGTTGGTCCACAGCTCGAAATTGGGGCGGCCGTAGCAGGTGGGCCGCAGAAAGGCCTTGGCGGTGTTCCAGCGCCAGCCGGCGCGCTGGTTGACCTCGAAATAGCCCACGCCTTCGTTGCTGCCGCGGTTGAAGTCGGGCGTGGCAGGGATGCCGGCCTGCTGGGCGGCCTGGGCGAAGGCGTCGAGGATGTCCCAGCGCAGGCGCTGCTTCTCGACGCGCCATTCGCCGCCGGCGCCGCGGCCGCGCATCAGGCTGCGCCAGGGGTCGTCGGCCGCCCCGGGGCGCTCGCCGGCCAGCAGATCGGCCACCGCGCCACGCGCGCCGTGCCAGCCGCTGGCGCCGCCGTGGTGGTCTTCATGCAGCTTGAAATAAGGCAAGACCTTCGACCACGACCACGACTCGTCGCCGGTGAGCGTGGCCCACTGGTCGTAGTCGCGGGCCTGGCCGCGCATGTAGATCATCCCGTTGATGCTGGAACAGCCGCCCAGCGTCTTGCCGCGCGGGTAACGCAGGCGCCGGCCGTTCAGACCGGGATCCGGCTCGGTCTGGTAAAGCCAGTCGGTGCGCGGGTTGCCGATGCAGTAGAGGTAACCCACCGGGATGTGAATCCAGTGGTAGTCGTCGCGCCGCCCGGCCTCGATCAGCAACACCCGCTTCGACGCGTCCGCGCTCAGCCGGTTGGCCATCAAGCTGCCGGCCGTGCCTGCGCCGATGACGATGTAGTCAAACGTGGTGTCGCTCATGGGCTGGTCTCGCGAACAGGGTGTGTGGCCGGGGGCGGTACCGCGGCAGCCGAGGATCCGGCTTTGCCGGTCCTCCGGCTGCGTCCCCCCACTGGGGGGAAGCGCCGTCAGGCGCGCAGGGGGGAGCTTACTTCGCCGTCGGCATCACGAATTCGGCGCCCTTGGCCGTCGTCTCCGGCCAGCGCTGCATGATGCTCTTTTGCTTGGTGTAGAAGCGCACGCCCTCCTCGCCGTAGGCGTGCATGTCGCCAAACAGGGACCGCTTCCAGCCGCCAAAACCGTGCCAGGCCATCGGCACCGGGATCGGCACGTTGATGCCCACCATGCCCACCTGGATGCGCCGGGCGAACTCGCGGGCCACGTTGCCGTCGCGGGTGAAGCAGGACACGCCGTTGCCGAATTCGTGGTCGTTGATGATCTGCACCGCCTGCGCAAAGTCGGGCACGCGCACGCAGGAGAGCACCGGGCCAAAGATCTCTTCCCGGTAGATCTTCATGTCCGTGGTCACGTGGTCGAACAGCGTGCCGCCCATCCAGAAACCCTGGTCACAACCGGCGCCGGCTTTCGCGCCGTCGAAGCCGCGGCCGTCCACCAGCAGCGTCGCGCCCTCCTTGGCACCGGCCTCGATGTAGCCGGTGATGCGCTGGCGCGCGGCCTCGGTCACGATTGGGCCCATTTCGGCGGCGAGGTTCATGCCGTCGAGCACCTTGAGCGCCTTCGTGCGCTCGATCAGCTTGGGCATGATGCGCTCGCCCACGTCACCCACCAGCACGGCCACGGAAATGGCCATGCAGCGCTCGCCGGCGCTGCCATAGGCCGCGCCGATCAGGGCATCGACCGCCTGGTCGAGGTCGGCATCGGGCATCACGACCATGTGGTTCTTGGCGCCACCCAGGGCCTGCACGCGCTTGCCGTGGTGCGCGCCGGTTTCATAGATGTAGTTGGCGATCGGGGTGGAGCCGACGAAGCTGATGGCCTTCACGTCGGGGTGCACCAGGAGCGCGTCCACCGCCTCTTTGTCGCCCTGCACCACGTTGTAGACGCCATCGGGCAAGCCGGCCTGCTTGAGCAGCTCGCCCATGAACAGGCTGGGCGTGGGGTCGATCGGGCTGGGCTTGAGGATGAAGGTGTTGCCCGCGGCGATGGCCACCGGGAACATCCACATGGGCACCATGACCGGGAAGTTGAACGGCGTGATGCCGGCCACCACGCCCAGCGGCTGGCGCAGCGTCCAGTTGTCCATGCCGGTGGAGACCTGGTCGGTGAAGTCGCCCTTGAGCAGCTGCGGGATGCCGCAGGCGAATTCGATGATGTCGATGCCGCGCGCCACCTCGCCCTGCGCGTCGGTGAAGACCTTCCCGTGCTCGGCCGTGATCATCTTGGCGAGCGTGTCCTTGTGCTGGTTCACCAGCTCAAGGAACTTGAACATCACCCGCGCGCGGCGGATGGGCGGCGTGTCGGCCCAGGCGGGGAAGGCGGCCTGCGCAGCGGCCACGGCCGCGCCCACGTCGGCCGCGTTGGCCAGCGCCACGCGGCCGGTGACCGCGCCCGTGGCGGGGTTGGTCACGTCCTGCGCGCGCGGCGAGCTGCCGGCGGCGACGCGGCCGTTGATGAAGTGGGCGATGGCGGTGGGTTGGGCAGACATGGGGGCCTCCGGGCTGGGGCAATGCGGGGTGAATGGGGGGCGAACGGGGGTGATGGTTTCGTCAGAAGCGACGGCGCCGGGCCAGTGTAGGCAGCGATGCCCCGGCCCGCCAGACCAGCGGCCTGAACGCATTGTTCGGATTCATGAACAATCAAACCATGATTGACGAAAAAGCCGACCACCTCTGGATGCACCTGCACTGGCTCACCGTGCTGGCGCAGCAGGGCAGCTACACCGCCGCCGCCCAGCGCCTGGGCGTGAGCAAGGCCGCCATGAGCCAGCGCATCGCCGCGCTGGAGCGCGCGGCCGGCGTGTCGCTGGTGCAGCGCACCACCCGCAGCGTGCGCCTGACCGAGGCCGGCCAGCGGCTGGTGGACGGCCTGCGGGAGCCCTTCGAGCAGATCCGCCAGAGCTTCGCCAGCGTGCGCGACCTGGCCGCCGTGCCGGCCGGGCGGGTCCGGGTGACCGCGCCGGTGGCGCTGGCGCGCCAGCAGCTGGTGCCGCGGCTGCCCGCTTTCCTGCGCGCGCACCCTCAGGTGCGCATCGAGCTGGAGCTCTCCGACCGGCTCAGCTCGCTGGCCACCGAAGGCTTCGACCTGGCCATCCGCCACACCGCCGCGCCGCCCGACACCCACGTCGCCTGGACGCTGTGCGAAACCCGCTCGGTGCTGGTGGCCAGCCGCGCCTACCTGCGCCGCCGCGGCACGCCCGCCGCGCCCAACGACCTGGCCGTGCACGACTGCCTGCACTACCCGCGCGCCCAGGAAACCCCCGCGTGGCATTTCGAACCGGCCGCCGCCGCCAGCGCCACGAACGCCCCGGCGCGCATCACCGTGCCCGTGACCGGACCCTTCGGCGCCAACAACAGCGAGGCCCTGCGCGACGCCGCCATCGACGGCCTGGGCATCGCCCTCGTGCCGGACTTCAGCGCCCAGGCCGCACTCCAGGCCGGCCGGCTGGTGGAGGTGCTGCCCGACTGGCGCGCCGTCGGCAGCTTCAGCCCCCACATCTACGCCATCCGCCCCTACAGCACCCACGTGCCGCGCGCGGTGGCGGCCTTCGTGGGCTGGCTGCGGGAGGCGCTGGCGGGGGGGTTCCCGCTGCGACGGTGATTCAACAGCCCCTGCGAGCCAGGGAGCGGGGCGGACTCGCCGCGGGGCCGGCCCACCGATGCATCCCGGCAAGCGTTGTTTTCTCTCCGCTCAGATAACAACGCGCGGAGATAACAAAAAGCCAAGTAAATCAACGCCTTGGCTGGATCCTCATTACGCTTTTGGTCACGCTGCGCAACCGTGCACCCGCCCAGGCAACCGACCTTCAACACCCAGAGCGCGGTGTGCACAGATGTTTAGGTAATAAACAACCAAAAACGTATTCGTTCCCAATATGAAGCGATCGGCGGAGCATGCGCTTCCTCGCGGTGCGGCCCGTTGTCGGACCCGCCGCTGCCCCGCCACCGATTTGCGCTCATTAAGGAACGAACCATGTCGACCCGCCGCCACCTGCTGCACACCCTCGCCGCCACGGCCACCACCCTCGGTCTGGGCCTGGCCGCCGTCCCGGCCTTCGCCCAGCCCGCCCCGGTCACCCTGCTCAACGTCAGCTACGACCCCACCCGCGAGCTCTACGTGGACGTCAACGCCGCGTTCGCCAAACAGTGGAAAGCCAAGACCGGGCAGGACGTGACCATCAAGCAGTCGCATGGCGGCTCGGGCAAGCAGGCCCGCTCGGTGATCGACGGGCTGGAGGCCGACGTGGTGACGCTGGCGCTGGCCGGCGACATCGACGCACTGCACACCAACGGCCAGTGGATCCCCAAGGACTGGCAGAAACGCCTGCCCAAGAACAGCGCGCCCTACACCTCCACGATCGTGCTCGTGGTGCGCGCCGGCAACCCCAAGGGCATCAAGGACTGGGACGACCTGATCCGCCCGGACGTGAAGGTCATCACCCCGAACCCCAAGACCTCGGGCGGCGCGCGCTGGAACTACCTCGCGGCCTGGGAATTCGCCAAGCGCAAGTTCGGCAGCGAGGACAAGGCGCGCGACTTTGTGGCCAAGCTCTACGCCAACGTGCCCGTGCTCGACACCGGCGCACGCGGCTCCTCGGTCACCTTCGCCCAGCGCAACCAGGGCGACGTGTTCATCAGCTGGGAAAACGAGGCCTACCTGCTGGAGAAGGAGTTCGGCAACCGGGTGGACTTCGTGTATCCCTCGCTGTCGATCCTGGCCGAGCCGCCAGTGACCCTCGTGGACAAGAACGTCGACCGCAAAGGCACCCGTGCGGTGGCCCAGGCCTACCTCGAATTCCTCTACACCGAAGAGGCGCAAGACCTGATCGGCAAACACTTCTACCGCCCGACCTCGGCCAAGGCGCAGGCCAAGTACGCCAAGCAACTGCCCAAGCTCAACCTGTTCACCATCGACGAGGCCTTCGGCGGCTGGGAGCAGGCCAGCAAGCGCCACTTCGCCGACGGCGGCGTGTTTGATCGTCTGGTGCTTCGGCCGTGACCCCGGCCCGCGTGATCATCGTGCCCGGCTGGCGCAATTCCGGGCCGCGCCACTGGCAGAGCCTGTGGGCCCGTGAGGTGCCGGGGGCGCGGCGCGTGGAACAGGACGACTGGGTCTCGCCGCGGCGCGATGCCTGGGTGGCGCGGGTGGCCGAGACCATCGAAGCCGCCGGCGGGCCGGTGGTGGTGGTCGCGCACAGCCTGGGCTGCATCGCCACCGTGCACCTGCCCGCCGAGGTGGTGTCGCGCATCGCCGGTGCGCTGCTGGTGGCGCCGGCCGACCCGGAGCGTCGCGGCGCGCTGGCCGACTTCGCGCCGGTGCCGTACCAGCGGCTGCCATACCGCCACATCCTGGTGGCCAGCGACAACGATCCTTACTGCCCCATCCGGCTGGCCGGGGCCTACGCCCGCGCCTGGGGCAGCGAATTCGTGCGGCTGCCGGGGGCGGGCCACATCAACGTGGAGGCCGGCTTCGGCGACTGGCCGCTGGGGCGGGCGCTGTTGACCTCGCTGGCGCCCGCCACGGCGAACCATATTCCCCAGGCCGCATAAAGAAACAAGAAAACTGTCGTTTGTGTTCTGAGGCCTGGCGCCCAGAATCCGAACCCTTCCGCCACCTCCGCCGGACGCGCGCGTCCGGCCCACCCCAGGACCGACCATGAACACCGCCCTCCTCCGCTCCGCCGTCGCCGCCCTGGCCCTGGGCGCCGCCGGCCTGGCCTCGGCCCAGACCTCGCTGCTCAACGTGTCCTACGACGTGGCGCGCGAGTTCTACAAAGACCTCAACGTGGCCTACGCCGCCCACGTGAAAAAGACCACCGGCAAGGACATCCGTATCGACCAGTCGCACGCCGGCAGCAGCGCGCAGGCGCGTGCCGTGGCCGACGGCCTGGAAGCCGACGTGGTGACCTTCAACACGACGACCGACGTGGACTTCCTCGCCGAGCGCGGCGTGGTGGCCAAGGACTGGCGCCAGAAATTCCCGAACAACGCCGCGCCCACCACCTCGACCATGCTGTTCCTGGTGCGCAACGGCAATCCGAAAAACATCAAGGACTGGGACGACCTGATCCGCCCCGACGTGAAGGTGATCGTGGTCAACCCCAAGACCGGCGGCAATGGCCGCATGGCCTATCTGGCCGCCTGGGGTTATGTGCGCAGCAAGGGCGGCACCGACGAGCAGGCGGCCGACTTCGTGAAGAAGCTCTACGCCAACGTGCCGGTGCTGGCGCGCGGCGGGCGCGACGCCACCGGCATCTTCCTGCAGCGCAACATCGGTGACGCGCTGATCACCTTCGAGTCCGAGGTGGTCTCGGTGGACCGCGAGTTCGGCGCCGGCCGTGTCGACGCGATCCACCCGAGCGTGTCGATCGTGGCGGAGAACCCGGTCGCCGTGGTCGAACGCACCGTGGCCAAGAAAGGCACGGCCGCCGACGCCCGGGCCTACCTCGACTTCATCTACAGCCCCGAAGGCCAGGAAATCGCCGCGAAGCACAACATCCGCCCGCGCAACGAGGCGGTGCTGAAGAAATACGCGGCCGCGTTCAAGCCGATCAAGCTGTTCACCGTGGAGCAGTACTTCGGCTCGCTGGCCGAGGCGCAGAAGGTCCACTTCAACGACGGCGGCCGTTTCGACCAGATCTACACCGTCCGATAAAGACGCACCCCCGCCGCGCGCCGCGCGACCCCCTCCCGGGGGCGGCACCCACGGCCCGGCCCAGCCGGTTCCGTGGTGCCCCCGGTGATCCTCCGCCACGCGCGGCGCTGAGTCGCCAACATCCCATGACCACCGCCACCCTCTCCCCGCCGGCCGTTGCCGCCGCGGCGCGCCCCAGGCGCCGCGTGCTGCCGGGCTTTCATCTCACGCTCGGGTACACGCTGTTCTACCTGTGCCTGATCGTGCTGATCCCGCTGTCGGCGCTGCTGTTCAAGACCTTCACCCTGACCTGGCCGCAGTTCTGGGAAGCGGTGACGGCGCCGCGCGTGCTGGCGTCGTACCGGCTGACCTTCGGCGCGTCTTTGATCGCCGCCACGGTCAACCTGTTCGCCGGCCTGCTGGTGGCCTGGGTGCTGGTGCGCTACCGCTTTCCGGGCAAGAAGGTGGTGGACGCCCTGGTGGACCTGCCGTTTGCGCTGCCCACCGCGGTGGCCGGCATTTCGCTGACCGCGCTGCTGGCGGGCAATGGCTGGATTGGCCAGTACCTGGAGCCGCTGGGCATCCAGCTGGCGTTCCAGCCGGGCGGCGTGGTGATCGCGCTGATCTTCATCGGCCTGCCCTTCGTGGTGCGCACGGTGCAGCCGGTGCTGGAAGACGCGGAGAAGGAGCTCGAAGAGGCCGCGATGTGCCTGGGTGCGACGCGCTGGCAGACCTTTGCGCGGGTGATCCTGCCGACCATCGCGCCGGCCCTGCTCACCGGCTTCGCCATGGCGTTTGCGCGTGCGGTGGGTGAGTACGGCTCGGTGATCTTCATCGCCGGCAACGTGCCCATGGTGTCGGAGATCACGCCGCTGATCATCATCGGCAAGCTCGAGCAGTACGACTACGCCGGCGCCACCGCGGTCGCCACCGTGATGCTGGTCATTTCGTTTGTGCTGCTGCTGATCATCAACGCACTGCAAGGCTGGCAGCGCCGCCGCGCGGGAGACACGGCATGAGCGCTTCGCACCGCAACAACCACACGGGGCACACCCAGGAGTCGCGCGTCGTGCGCGTGGCGCTGATTGCGCTGGCGCTGGGCTTCATGGCCCTTTTTCTGGTGCTGCCGCTGGCGGCCGTGTTCACCGAGGCGCTGCGCAAGGGCTGGGACGCCTACTGGGAGGCGCTGAAGGAACCCGACGCCTGGGCCGCGATCCGCCTGACGCTGATCACGGCCGCGGTGGCCGTGCCCCTCAACCTGGTGTTCGGCGTGGCAGCGGCCTGGGCCGTGGCCAAGTTCGACTTCCGCGGCAAGAGCTTTCTGATCACGCTGATCGACCTGCCGTTCTCGGTGTCGCCGGTCGTGGCGGGCCTGATCTACGTGCTGGTGTTCGGCGCGCAGGGCTGGCTCGGGCCCTGGCTCGCGGCGCACGACATCAAGATCATCTTCGCCGTGCCCGGCATCATCCTGGCCACCGTGTTCGTTACCTTCCCCTTCATCGCGCGCGAGCTGATCCCGCTGATGCAGGCGCAGGGCAGCGACGAAGAGCAGGCCGCGCAGGTGCTCGGCGCCAGCGGCTGGCAGACCTTCTGGCATGTGACGCTGCCCAACATCAAGTGGGGTCTGATCTACGGCGTGATCCTGTGCAACGCGCGTGCCATGGGCGAGTTCGGCGCGGTGTCGGTGGTCTCCGGCCACATCCGCGGCCAGACCAACACCATGCCGCTGCACGTGGAGATCCTCTACAACGAATACCAGTCGGTGGCGGCGTTCGCCGTGGCCTCGCTGCTGGCGCTGCTGGCCCTGCTCACGCTGGCCATCAAGACCGTCGTCGAATGGCGCCACGACCGTGAGCTGCAAGCCGCGGCGGCGCTGCCGCCCGAAGCCCCCGCGCCCGCCGCGCTGACCGTGAAAGCCGCGGCCTGAGCCGCGACCGGAGACTCCCATGAGCATCGAAATCCACGACGTGACCAAGCGCTTCGGCAGCTTCCAGGCGCTGGACAACATCCACCTCGACATCGAATCCGGCGAGCTGCTCGCCCTGCTCGGCCCGTCGGGCTGCGGCAAGACCACGCTGCTGCGCATCATCGCGGGGCTGGAGACCGCGGACCACGGCAGCATCCGCTTCGCCGGCGAGGACGCCACCGACAAACACGTGCGCGACCGGCAGGTTGGCTTCGTGTTCCAGCACTACGCGCTGTTCCGCCACATGACCGTGGCCGACAACGTCGCCTTTGGCCTGCGCGTGAAACCGCGCGGCCAGCGCCCCAGCGAGGCGCAGATCCGCGCCAAGGTCCACGACCTGCTCAGCCTGGTGCAGCTCGACTGGCTGGCCGACCGCTACCCCTCGCAGCTCTCCGGCGGCCAGCGCCAGCGCATCGCGCTGGCCCGGGCGCTGGCGGTGGAGCCCAAGGTGCTGCTGCTCGATGAGCCCTTTGGCGCGCTCGACGCCAAGGTGCGCAAGGAGCTGCGCCGCTGGCTGCGCCGCCTGCACGACGAACTGCATGTCACCAGCATCTTCGTGACGCACGACCAGGAAGAGGCGCTGGAGGTGGCCGACCGCGTGGTGCTGATGAACCACGGCCGCATCGAACAAGTCGGCACGCCGCGCGCCGTGTGGGAACACCCGGCCACGCCCTTCGTGGCCAGCTTCCTCGGCGGCGTCCCGCTGCTGGGCGATGGCGGCACGCCGCTGCGGCCGCACGAGCTCGACGTGCGCGCGCTGCCCGCGGGCGCACCGGTGCCGGCGGGCGCGGTGGCGGCCGTGCTGCGCCGCGCGCTGGTGCTCGACCCGGTGGTGCGGCTGGAGCTGGAGCCGGTGAACGGCGAGCGCGACCTGATCGAGGCCCGCCTGGCCACCGCCGCCTTCGCCGCGCTCAACCTGCGCGAGGGCGACACGGTCAGCGTGGCCCCGCGGGCCGACCGGGCGCGCGCCGCGGCCGTGGCCTGACGATCCCAGGGGCCGATGGCCGAGGGCTGATTCCCGCGGGCCGGGGTCAGGCGACCGGCGACCCGCCGAGGAGTCGCTGCACCAGCGGGTGCGGCACCTGCCGCGCGGTGGCGATCGCGAACACCGGTTCGCGCACGCCTTCGCAGGGCCCGATCCAGCGCAGGCCGTACGAGCCCTCCAGCCGCCCGCGCATGCGCTCGGCGGCCGGGAAAGCGCCCATGCCGGCGGCGCCAAAGGTGACCAGCAAGGCGCTGTCCTCGAACTCGCCGGCGATGCGCGGACGCAACCCCTGGCGATCAAGCCAGCCGTCGATCGGCACGCGCACCGAGCTGTGGTGGCTCGGCAGCAGCAGCGGCACCCGCGCCAGGCTGGCCGGAAATCCCTCGGACGCCGCGTCGGCCCACGCCGGCGGCGCGTACCAGGCCATGGGCGAGGCGCCCAGGGCGTGGGTGTGCAGCCGCAGGTTGGGGTTGGGCGGCGCGGCCCGGTCGGCCAGCACCACGTCGAGCCGGTGCAGGGCCAGATCGCCGAGCAGGTCGTCGAACTCGTCTTCGTGGCAGATGAGGTGCAGGCCCTCGTGGTCCAGCAAGGGCGCGAGCAGGTCATGCACCACCAGCTTGGACAAGCCGTCGGAGATGCCGACCACCAGCCGCACCCCGCGGCGCCGCGCGGCGTGTTCCACCGCCTCGGGCACCCGCTCGCCGAGCGCGAAGATCTGTTCGGCCAGGCCGAGCGCCGCCTGCCCGGCCTCGGTCAGCGACAGCCCGCGCCCCGCCGGTTTGAACAGCGCGTGGCCCAGCGACTGCTCCAGCAGCTTGATCTGGGCACTGACCGTTTGCACCGCCATGCCCAGCCGGGCGGCGGCGTGCGATACGCCGCCTTCCTTGGCGGCGACCCAGAAGTAATACAGATGGCGGTAGTTGAGATCGGCCACGGTGCCCCCAGATGGGTGATTGACGCTTCGCACGAACGGAAACATCTGTTCGCGATTCTCTGGTTTTTTCAGAAACCTCGGGGGCGTAAGCTCGCGTCTCCCGCAAGACACACCCCATGGCATGACCAGCACCTTCGCCCCCTACCCGCCCAACAGCCCGCAGGCCGCCGCCCGCGTGCTGGCCATGGCGCTGGTGGCCGATGGCCACCACCGCGCGGTCGAGTGGCGGGCGCTGCAGCGGCAACACGCACCGCAGCGCCTGGGCCTGAGCATGGCGGCCTTGCGCGCGGTGGTCGACACGTTCTGCGAAGACCTGCTGCGTGCGGCCGATGGCGCGTGGCGCGGCGCCCACGCGCTGGCCGCGCCGGTGAGCGCGCGCCTGCTGGGCGAGGTGACCGACCCGGAACTGCGCGAGCGGGTGCTGACTCTGTGTGAAGACGTGGCCCGCGCCGATGGGCATGTGGTGGAGGGCGAGCAGGCGATGCTGGACGCGCTGGTGCGGGCCTGGCGCCGCCGCCCCCTGCAGAAATCCTCGAAAGGACATTGACCCATGAAAACGCTGATCTGGGCTGGTTTTGCGCTGGTGGCGCTGGTGTGGACCGGGCTGGCCGCGGCCACCGCGGGTCTGACCGAATGGGCGCTGGCGGCGCTGGCGTCCGGCCAGGCCACGCAGGCCGCGGGCGCGGTGGCGCAGTGGCCGGTGCCGCCCTGGCTGGCGCTGTGGATCGACCCGGCGGCCGTGCAGGCGCTGCAAACGATGTGGCTGGACACGGTGCGCTGGCTCGGCGAGGTGCTGCCGATGCTCGGCGGGGTGGGCGGCTGGCTGGCCGCGCTGGTGTGGATCGGCTGGGGCATTGGCCTGGTGCTGTTGCTGGTGGCGGCGGTCGCGGCGCACTGGCTCGCCTCGCGCGCCGGCCGCGCCTTCGGCGGGGCCCGACCAGCATGAACGAGACCATCGCCCGGCGCCTGCGCGACGAGGCCGCGCGCGGGCCGGACCTGCGCCTGAACGTGGGTGACCTGCTGGAGTTGCATGGCGACGCTTCCGTGGCCGTGCTGCTCATGCTGATGGCCTCGCTCACCGTCATCCCGATCGCGGGGGCCGGTACGGTGTTGAGCTTCGTGTTGCTGCTGCTGGCCTGGGCCTGGACGCGCGGCCACGACAGCGTGAACCTGCCCGAGCGGGTGGGCGCGCTCGAACTCAACGAGACCTGGACGCGGCGCTGCCTGCACGGCCTGGCCTGGCTGCACGAGCGCTCGCAGCGCTGGCTGCGCCCGCGCTGGCAGCTCTGGAGCCACCGCACCACCCGCCCGCTGTGGGGCGCGTGGATCGTGCTGATGGCCGGGGTGATCTTTCTGCCGCTGCCGTTTGGCAACGTGCTGCCCAGCGTGAGCCTGGTGCTGCTGAGTCTGGGCTGGATGGCGCGCGACGGCGTGGCCCTGCTGCTGTCCACCGCCGTCGGCGCGGCCGCGCTGGCCTACACCATCTCGCTGGGCCACATCGCGCTCGACCTGGTGGCCCGCGCCGGGGCCTGGCTCGGCCTCTGACACGCCCGCCACCTAGAATCGGCCGACCTCCCCGTCGGACCGATTCGTGAACGCGCCTGCCCCCGCCCCCGACCTGCCGCTGTACGTCGACCTCGACGGCACCCTGACCCCGAGCGACACGCTGCACGAGTCCGTCATGCTGCTGCTGCGCGAACAGCCGTGGCGGCTGCTGCAGCTGCCGCTGTGGTTGCTCGGCGGCAAGGCGGCGTTCAAGCGCCGCGTGGCCGACGCGGTGCAGCCCGACCCGGCGCGCCTGCCCTGGCGCGAGGACCTGCTGGCCGACCTGCGCGACCAGCGCGCGCGCGGTCGCCGCGTGGTGCTCGCCAGCGCGTCCGACGCACGCACGGTGCGGGCCGTCGCCGACCACCTCGGCTGCTTCGACGACGCCCTGGGCACGGCCGACGACGCCACCAACCTCAGCCGCGAGCGCAAGCGCGCCGCCATCGACGCCCACGCCCGCGCCCACGGTCACGAGGGCTGGGCCTACGCCGGCAACAGCCGCGACGACCTGCCGGTCTGGGCGGGCGCGCGCGAGGCCATCGCGGTGAACGCGACGCCCGCGGTGCTGGCCGCGCTGCGCCGCACGCACCCGCAGGCCCGGGTGTTCGAGCGCCCGGCGCTGTCGCTGGGCACCTTGCTGCGCGCCATCCGCCTGAAGCAGTGGTCAAAGAACGCGCTGCTGTTCGTGCCGCTGCTGGCGGCTCACTCGCTCGACCCCGCCACCTGGGGCGCGGTGTTGCTGGCCTTCGTGGCCTTCGGCCTGTGTGCGTCGGCCACCTACCTGCTCAACGACCTGCTGGACCTGCCCAACGACCGCGTGCACCGCCTCAAGCGCCGGCGCCCGCTGGCCGCCGGCACGCTGTCGATCGCCCGCGCGGTCGCCCTGGGCGCGGTCATGACGGTGGCGGCGTTTGCGCTGGCGCTGGCGGTGTCCGTCGGCTTCGCGCTGATGCTGGCGCTCTACACCGCGGTCACGCTGGCCTATTCGCTGGCGCTCAAACGCGTGCCGCTGGTGGATGTGTTGGTGCTGTCGGCGCTGTACACGCTGCGCATCGGCGCCGGCGCGGTGGCCGCCGGCGTGGACCTGTCGAACTGGCTGCTGGCGATCTCGATCTTCCTGTTCCTGAGCCTGGCGCTGGTCAAGCGCTGCGCGGAGCTGGAAGAGGTCGTGCAAGACGACGAGGCGTCGCTCGCGCCGGGACGCGGCTACCAGGCGCGCGACCTGTCCTCGCTGCGGGCGATGGGCCTGTCGGCGGGTTTCCTGGCGGTGCTGGTGCTCGCGCTCTACGTGGACAGCCCGAACAGCCGCGCGCTCTACGCCCACCCCGACTGGCTGTGGGCGGCCGCGCCGGTGCTGCTGCTGTGGGTGATGCGGATCTGGCTCAAGACCGGGCGGCGCGAGCTGCACGGCGAAGACCCGCTGCAGTTTGCGCTGCGCGACCCATTCAGCTGGATCACGGTGGTGGTGATGGGCCTGATCGGCCTGGCCGCCACCACCGGCTTCTGACCGAAGGCCTGTTGACGCCATGAAATCCACCGCAATCGCCCTGGCCGTGTTCTGTGTGCTGCTGTCCGCCGCGGCGCAGCTGGTGATGAAGCGCGGTCTGGCGCCGCCGCCGGGCGCCGACGTGGCCGCCACCTACGCGCAGGCGCTGACCAGCCCGCTGGTGTGGCTGGGGCTGGCGCTGTACGGCGCGAGCGCGGTGCTGTGGCTGTGGGTGCTGTCGCGGCTGGACGTGTCGCTGGCCTACCCGCTGGTGAGCCTGGGTTTCGTGGTCACCGTGGCGCTGGGCGTGGTGTGGCTGGGCGAGCCGCTGTCGTGGGCGCGGGTGGTCGGCTGCGCGCTGATCGTGGCCGGCGTGAGTCTGCTGGCGGTGAAGGGCTGAGCCCCGCATGCGGGCGCCCGAGCATTCCCTGGCCGCCGCGCGGCGGCTCTTTTGGCTGAGTCTGGCGGGCACGCTGGCGCTCAAGCTGCTGCTGGCGGCGGTGTTTCCGATCACCGGCGATGAAGCGTTCTTCTATCAGTGGGGCGTGTTCCCGGCCTGGGGCTATTCCGACCACCCGCCGATGGTGGGCTGGCTGCTGGCGGGCTTGCGCGCGGTGAGCGAGCACCCGCTGGTGCTGCGCAGCGTGACGGTGCTGGTCACGCCGGTGATCGCGCTGGGCATCGTGGACCTGCTGCGCCGGCATCTGCCCGAGGAGCGCGAGGCCAGCGCCTGGCTGGCCGGTGCGGTCTACCTCGTGATGCCGTGGAGCTGGATGTTCGTGCTGGTGACGACCGACACGCCGCTGGTGCTGTTCATGGCGCTCTCGGCGTGGGCCTGGCTGCGCGCCGACGCGAGCGAGCGCCCGCTGGGCTGGTACCTGCTCTGCGGCGCCCTGCTGGGGCTGGCCTTCCTGTCAAAGTACTTCGCCGCGCTGCTCGGCTTCGCCTACGCGGCCCACGCCTTCGGCTGGCGGCGCGCGCGCTGGTGGGCGCCGTTCGTGGTGTTCGTGGCGGCGCTGCCGGCGATTGCGCTGAACCTGGGCTTCAACGCCTGGCACGGCTGGAGCAACGTGATGTTCAACGTGTTCAACCGCAACGAGGGCGGCGCCTGGTCGTGGCGCACGCTGGCGGTGTACCTGGGCATGACGGCCTACCTGCTCACGCCCTGGCTGCTGTGGCAGGGTGCGCTGGCGCGGCCGGTGGCCGCCGTGTCGCCGCGGGTGCGCACGGCGCTGGCCGTGCTGTGGCTGTTCCCGCTCGTGCTGTTTTTGGTCGTGTCGCTGCGGCGCACGGTGGGCCTGCACTGGGTGCTGGGTTTCGTGCCGCTGTTCGTGGCCTGGGCCGGGCTGCGGCTGGACGTGCACAGCCTGCGGCGGAGCTGGCGCTTCACGCTGGCCCTGTCAGCGCCCCACCTCGTGGCGGTGCTGGCGGTGGCGCTGGCGCCGCTGGCCTGGTGGAGCCACACGCGGCTGCATGACCGGGCCGTCTTCCTGCGCGAGACACCGGCCGTGGTGGCGGCGCTGCGCGCCGACCTGCCCGCCGGGGCCACGCTGATGGCCCGCACCTACAACCCCGCGGCCATGCTCGCCTTCCACCACGGCCAGTACGTGCCGGTGTTCGGCGTGGGTCGCCACCACGCGCGGCAGGACGACCAGCTCATCGATTTCCGCCGCTACGACGGCCAGCCCATCCGCGTGTTTCTCTACGACGAGCCCAACCCGGCGGACTTCGCGCCGTATTTCGAGCGGGTGTCGGTGAAGCGCTTCGAGGTGTCGGGCGTGACCTTCTGGGCGGTGGACGGCGCGGGCTTTCGCTTCCAGCCCTTCCGCGACACGGTGCTGGCCACGGTGGCGCGCGAGTTCCACGACATCCCGGCGTGGTTGCCGGTGTGGGGCAACCCGTTCTGCGAGCGTTACGGTTTCGCGGCCTGCTCGCCCGGGCGCTGAGGCGGCGCCTCCGGCACGAGCAGCGTGCCACGCGCCAGCGCCCGGGCGGTGGCCACCAGCAGGCCGCCGATCACGCCCGCGGCCAACGCGAGCAACACCAGCCCGCCCACGCGCCAGCCGGAAGCCGCCGGCACGGCCTCGGCCAGCTTGAGCGTGAGCGCGGCGAAGGCGGCCAGCGGGAACGACAAGCCCCACCACGGCCAGCCGAACGGCACCGCGCGCAGGCGCGGCACCAGCGTCAGCAACCACAACAACACAAAGCCGCCCACGCCCCAGACGCCGACCGCCACCGCCGTCGGCGCGCCCAGCGCGAGCAGCCCCAGCCCCACCACCGCCGGCGGTGCCAGCAGGATGCACCAGGCCGGCGTCATCGGCAGCGGCAGCGGGCCGTGCGCCAGGCGCCGCGCCAGCAGCAACGCCAGCACGACCGGCCAGAAAAACGCGCCCACGCCGAACTGCGCCGCCGACCACAGCGGGTGACCCAGCGGCACACCCGCCAGCGGCACCACCGCGTGGCCCACCATCGGGATGAACAGCACCGGCGTGATGCCCGGCCAGAGCGCGCCGGGCTCGGCCGGTGCGGCGCGCAGCCACCGCCCCAACACCGCCACCGTGACCGCCAGCTGCCCGGCGCAGGCCACCACCCAGAGGGCCCGCCACGCCGGACCGGGGCCGTCGAGCGCCACGCCCAGCGTGGCCAGCAGCAGCAGCGCGACCGGCACCGCGGCGACGAACGCGTGGCGCACCGGGTGCGCCCAGTCGGCGGCCCAGGCGTCGGCGTGGCGCCAGGCCCGCCAGCCCCCGGCGATGACGAGGCCAACGGCCAGCACCGCCGCCCCCACCGCCACCGCCAGCCCCGCGACGCGCGCGGCCGGGCCCCACCACGGTTCGGCCCGCAAGGCGGCCAAGGCCAGGCCGGACAGGCCCATCACCACCGAGAACGCCGCCGGGCCCAGGTGTCGCCACGGCGTGTCTGGCATCGCGCCGCCCACGCTCACGCGCCGCCCGCCGAACCGTCCACCGCACGGTCCTCCGCGCTGTCCACGGCGAACGGCACGCGCGGCGCCACGGCACAGATCAGTTCGTAGGCGATGGTGCCCGCGGCGTGCGCCACCTCGTCCACCGGCAGCACCGCGCCGGTCGCCGCGCGGCCCCACAGGACCACTTCGCTGCCCAAGCCAGCGCTGTCCAGCCCGGTCAGGTCCACGGTGATCATGTCCATGCTCACGCGCCCCACCACCCGCGTGCGGTGGCCATCCACGAGCACCGGCGTGCCCGTGGGCGCGTGGCGCGGGTAGCCGTCGGCGTAGCCGCAGGCCACCACGCCGATGCGCATCGGCGCCGGCGCGGTGAAGGTCGAGCCGTAGCCCACGGTGTCGCCGGGCTGCAGCGACTGCACGCCGATCACGCGGCTGGCCAGCGTCATCGCCGGCCGAAGGTCCCAATGGGCCGCCGTGTGTTCGGGGTGGTCGGGCGCACCGCCATACAGCGCGATGCCTTGGCGCACCCAGTCGGCCGCCAGGGTGCCGCCGGCGCTGCCGCGCAGCGGGCCGCGCGCGTGGCGCAGGATGGCCGCGCTGTTGCACACGCTGCGCTCGCCGGGCAAGTCGGCCGTGACCGCTTCAAAGGCGGCCACCTGGTGGGCGATGCCGCGCGCGCCGTCGGCGTCGCTGAAGTGGGTCATCAAGGAGATCTCGTCGACCTGCGGCATCGCGTTGAGCCGCG
>Ga0209278_1000540_pt1 | contig 28085 bp, 26 predicted proteins | sample JI81BgreenDNA_FD_187504 | JGI IMG/M metagenome (GOLD analysis project Ga0209278, IMG submission 187504) | Wastewater effluent complex algal communities from Wisconsin, to seasonally profile nutrient transformation and Carbon sequestration -... | ecosystem: Engineered > WWTP > Effluent > Algae...
AGTTAAGTTTATTGGTTTCTCGACTCACGGCCCGACTGATGTGATAGTCAAAACAATTGAAACTAATCAATTTGATTATCTTAACTTGCACTGGTACTACATCAATCAAAGTAATTGGCCTGCTATTGAAGCTGCTAAACGTCACGATATGGGCGTTTTTATTATCAGTCCTTCCGACAAAGGCGGTCAACTTTACAGCCCGCCTCAAAAATTGGTAGACTTGTGCTACCCGTTGAGTCCGATGGTGTTTAATGATTTATTTTGTTTGTCGCATCCGCAAGTACACACTTTGAGTTTGGGCGCAGCAAAACCTGAAGATTTTAACGAGCATCTGAAAGCTGTAGAATTGTTAGATAGAGCCGAGGAAATTTTGCCTCCGATATTAGAAAAATTAGAAAAAGCAGCAATTGATAAATTAGGAGAAGATTGGTTTAAGACTTGGCACGTCGGTTTACCAACTATCGAAAATACTCCCGGAGGTATTAATATTTATGTGATTCTGTGGCTGTGGAATTTGGCGCAGGCTTACGATACGATCGACTATTGCAAGATGCGCTACAACCTTTTAGGTAATGCCAGTCACTGGTTCCCCGGCCAAAAAGCCGTAGCTTGCGGGGCGGAACGCCATCGCCTCGATGAATTAGACTTGCGCCGCTGCCTAGCCCACAGTCCCCACGCTGCTAAAATTCCCGGTATTCTCCAAGCAGCCGATCGGCTTTTTGGAGGCGAAGCCATCCAACGCTTGTCCCAAGAATAATCAAAAAAAAACCCGGTTTCGAGACAGAAACCGGGTTGGTGAACCGGAGCACGTGAGTTAGTTACGCGCATACAATTAGCCTATACTTGAGAAACTCTCACCACCATCGCCCATCCGTCTCATCCATTCGGGCGATACAACTTTTTTCTCAACTCACTCCCCTTTTGCTTTAATTTGAGATAAAACAGTTAATAATTCACTTAGGTACTTTTTATGACTCTCAAACGCCGAGATTTCTTGTATTTGCTGACTGCCAGCGTTGGAGCTATTACCGGAGGTGCTTGCCAAGCATCAGGAAATAATGTATCCCCAGCAAGTCCAATTGCAGAAAGCCCAAAAATAGCCCAAACTTCGGGGGCTTTTACACTGCCACCCCTGCCCTACGAATACAATGCTTTAGAACCGCACATCGATGCGCGGACAATGCAATTTCACCACGACAAACACCACGCCGCCTACGTTAAAAATCTCAACGATGCTGTTAGTAAATACCCGCAACTCAAAAATATCACTGCGGAAAATATGCTGCGAGATTTGAGCAAAGTGCCGGAAGATATTCGCACAACCGTGCGTAACAATGGCGGCGGACACCTAAATCACAGTATGTTTTGGGAAATCATGAGTCCCAAAGGCGGCGGCGAACCGACAGGGGCAATTGCAACAGCAATCCAGCAAAATTTCGGCAGTGTGGACGATTTTAAAACAAAATTTAACGATGCCGGCGCCAAGCGTTTTGGCAGCGGTTGGGTGTGGCTAGTCCGTAATAAAGCTGGCAAACTTGAGATTACAACTACTGCCAATCAAGACACTCCTTTCATGCAGGGAAATTATCCAATTATGGGTAACGATGTTTGGGAACACGCTTATTATCTCAAGTACCAAAACTTGCGCGGCGACTATTTGAAAGCTTGGTGGAATGTTGTTAATTGGGCGGAAATTAACAAGCGCTACGAACAGGCGATCGGGTAGTTTTCAATTAGATGAAATACAGGACACGGCCGATGAAATACACGACACGGCAGTGCCGTGTCCCTACTAGCGCACGGGACGATCGAACTGCTGTACAACTTTCCGCAAGTAAACGCAGTGCCGCGCCCCCTGACTCGTGGGCGTTGTGAATGCTTCGACTGACTCAACTGTGCCGCCCAAATGCTCGATCGCCCTTTGCAACTCCGTCTCTTCCTCCACCGTCCAATTCCCACGGTAAAGTACCGCCAAACCGCCATTTTTTAGCAGAGGCAGCGCACATTTAGCGCAGAGAGGAGCGGCTCCCACTGCTCGGAGAAATGCTAAATCGTAAGCTTGTTTGTGCTGCGGCTGTCGGGCAATTTCATCGGCTCTGCCCAACAAAGTTGCCGCATTTTCTATCCCTAAAGACGGCACAACTGTTTCCAAAAAAGTAATTTTTTTGCGGGTAGAATCGAGCAAAGTAACTGATAGTTGCGGCAGGGCGATCGCGATCGGCAACCCCGGAAAACCCCCACCAGTCCCAATATCGATCGCTTTCTGCACCGAATCGGCGACAAATTCGGGATTTTCCGCCGAATTGTGATTAGCTGGCAGCAGTTTCGCAATTCCCCGCAGAGAATCCCACAAATGTTTTTCCCAAAACTCCATCGGTTCGGTAATTCGAGTTAAATTCAAGGAGCAATTTCCCTCGACAATTAACTCATAAAGTCGCTGAAATTGTTGCTGCTGCGACTCATCCGGCTGCCAATTCAGCGTTTTTTGCCACAACTCGTTCATCTGGGGCAACACAGGCATTGTAATCTGATTCATCTTCTATTCCCACTCTTTTGTAAGCTCTGCGAATTCTCTGCACTTAAAAATGCTTCATAATGCGATATACCCGCCCGCACTAACTAATGACTAATGACTAATGACTAATGACTAACAAAACTCGTTTCCTTAGCTTCTAATTTAGCCCGATCGACCTCTTGCAAATCCCCGTGGTTTAGAGTCCAAAATTTATCGGCTACACTCAACAAATCGCTAGCATCGTGAGTAACAATCAACAAAGTCCAGTGACTTTTCAACTTACTCAACAGGCTTACCAACTGCCGCCGCATCGACCAATCCAAACCCGCCGTCGGTTCGTCCAAAAGTAGCAAATGCGGCTGCCGAATTAGCTGCACCGCCAGGGCTACCCTGCGCTGTTGTCCGCCGCTCAAAGCGTGGGGGGAAGCGCGCAGCGGCAAATGTCCTAGTCCCACTTCTGCCATTGCTGAGTTAATTTGTTCTTGTCCCAATTCAGGATGCCCCAACCGCAATTCTTCTAAAATTGTGCCTCCGCAAAAATGCCTTTCTGGAAACTGGAACACTAACCCTCCTAACTGTTGCAAGTGTTCCGGTGTTAATTCTTGTTCCCGCCAGCGGATGTCGCCGCTAGTTTTTTCGGCTAAACCTGCTAATATTTCTAATAGCGTACTTTTGCCAGAACCGCTGCGACCCACAATCAGCCCCATTTGCTGCGATGGCAGTTCTAAGTTAATATTTTTCAGAATAGGATTCGGACAGGCGGTAGGATGATATACTAAGTTTTTTAGATAAAGCATTAACGGCAGTTGTTAGTTGGCAGTTGGCAGTTGCTAGTTGGCAGTTGTTAACACTCAACAGTGAACAATCAGAAAAATAGTTATTGTTGGAGGGGGGAACTTCTGGTTGTGCTATTGATAGTTAAGGCGGTTTTTGGCAGGGGTCGATCGCACACAATTATTTTACATAAATCTTAACAAAAATTTCCTTTTTTTTTCAGGAGTGGCGTTTGATTTTTCTGTTTTTTCATGGTATAGTTTAATAATGGAAATCTGTCCGTCAATATATTACAAGTCACACTCCCATTATTAAAATATACCTCAACAACCACAAAAAATCAAGCAAATTTCACTCTTTTTTTGGTGGCGGCCCGAAAGTCTGAAAATTTAACTCTCTTGTTTCTAGTTTACAGTATATTACATTGAGAGAATTGACGATGACGAAAACTCCTTTAGCATCGGTGGGCAAGCAAATGTTAAGTTCTCAACAGACAGTGCGGGCGATCGCCTGTGCAGGAGCGATCGCCCTGGGCATCTGCATTAACTCAGCATTAGCGGGCGATCCCTTTCGCAGCAGCAACCCGCAGGCGATCGGGCCCAACACCGAAACCGCTTTCAAAACAATGTTTCAGCAAGGAAACTACAAACAAGCAAAAGCACAAGTTCAACAAGCACTATCAGCCGAACCAAACGAGCCACTAGCCTATGCAATGGCAGCCTCCCTCTCCTACATCGAGCAGGACTTAAACTCGATGAATTCCTACGCGCAAAAAACCCGCGAAGTCGGCGAAAAATTGGCGAAAACTAATCCATTGCGCGGCAATATTTACACAGCAGCAGGTCACTTTCTAGAAGGGGCGAACATTATAGCCAAAGAAGGAACAGCCAAAGGCGCGCCCCAAGCTTTGAGTAAATTGCGAGTAGTATTTCAATACCTAGAAGCGGCCGATAAAATAGCGCCCAACGACCCAGAACTAAACCTGATCAAAGGCTACATGGACTTAATGCTAGCCACAAACCTACCCTTTTCCAACCCCAACGAAGCAATTCAAAGACTCGAACAAAAAGCCTCTCCCCGCTACTTAGCTTATCGCGGCATGGCAGTAGGATATCGAGACTTAAAAAAGTACGATCGCGCTTTAGAATTTGCGAACAAATCCCTAGCAGAAACGCCAAATAATCCCGAAGTTCTCTATCTAAAAGCACAAATCTTGTTTTCCCAATCCCAGAGGAACAACGGCAACAAAACCTTACTTGAGGAAGCCAGAAAAAACTTCGACGCAGCCTTAGCAAAACCCGACCAACTTCCGCGCAGTTTAGTAGCCGAAATCTTCTTTCAGCAGTGCAGAACCCGTAACCGTCTCGACAGCCAATCTCGCGCCTGCGACCCGATGCGCGATAAAATCAGAGATGCAGATGGAGTCTGGGGGCCGGCAGCCTTACCACCACTATAAAAACACCAAAAAACTATGCAAGTAGAGTTTCGCGAGTTTAACCCCTTTGACCTCTGGATTTGGCTGAAGTTCAGCAACGTGCCTTCAAACGGTGAAAAACAGTATGTTGAAGAAGTGTTTGACTCTTGGTTTTTCTTGGGAAAACTTGGAGGATTTAATGCGGAAAATTTGCAAGTTCAAGATGAAGGCTTAGACATCAGTGATATGAATTACGATGTTAATCTAGCCGACCAAAGCATGATGGCTTTGATGCACAATATGGGAGAAATGGAGTATCAAGGTTATTGGGCTCGCTGCTGGTTTGATTTGGGCACTAGCGATGCCATTGGAATCGATGTTTTGATTAATGTTTTCCAGCAACTCAGCAAAGAATTCGTAACGATTGAAAAACTAATTATTGGCGGGGAAAATATAGACTGGCCAATTGAAAATAGGAGGAGCAGAGAGGGTTTTGCTGCTGATAATTAAACGTTGGCACGACACGGATGACACGGATACACGGATAATATAGTCCTGGACGCACGGGTAATCAGAAACCGGGTTTTTTTCCTTGAATACTTTGTTACAACGCTTGAAGGGCAAAAAACCCGGTTTCTTTGGTTTTGATGCGTAATGACTAATGACTGATGACTGATGGCTATATTATGCAAGGTAAAATTCGCGTCATTGTTTTAGGATTAATTCGATCGGGCGATCGCATCTTCGTGTCAGAATGCGAAGATCCGGTCACAAAAGACACATTTTACCGCGCTTTGGGCGGCGGCGTAGAATTCGGAGAGCACAGCACCGACGCTTTGCAAAGAGAGTTTCAAGAAGAAATTCAAGCCGAGTTAACAAATATCAAATATTTGACTTGTTTGGAAAACTTCTTTGTTTATAATGGCAAAGCCGGACACGAATTAATACAACTATACCAGTGCGATTTTGTCGATCGCAAATTTTATGAATTGGAGAGTCTGGATTTTGCAGACGGAGATGGGGAACATACTGCATTTTGGATGCCCGTCGAGCGCTTTCGATCGGGCGAATTGCGCCTAGTTCCCGACAAATTTATCGACTACTGCGAAGGCTAATAACTCAACCAATACCAAAAAACAAATACCTGATATGGGAGAATTACACCTAAAATATTTGCCGTCGGGGCAGGTTTCACCTGAAATATTGGCGATAACTAACAGGATGAATAAACCCGCCCCTTCCTTCCGCCCCCCGCATTACCCGGATTTACCTTACACTAGGCAGAGTCCGCAACAGCTCATAGAGCAAAGAGTTGATAAAACCGAGGGCTATAGCACCCAGCAAAGCACTCCAAATTCCCCACCGCAAGCGAAATCCATCCACTAGCCAAGCCGCCAATCCAAAGATAGCAGCGTTGATAACAATTATCCACAAACCAAAAGTTACCAACAGCAATGGAAAACCCAAAACCACAAAAAGCGGCCGCACCAAAGCATTCAGCAATCCAAAAACCGCCGCCGAAATCATCGCTTTTCCAAAAGTGTCAATATCCACCCCGATGGGCAACTTGGAAATGATAAAAAAGCTCACGGAAGTAACTAGCCAAGCAATTACCAGCGAAATAATATCCATGTGCCAATCTCCTTAAAAAAGCTAAACATTAAATCGGAACAACAGCACATCCCCCTCTTGTACAACATACTCTTTTCCTTCACTGCGAACTAAGCCTTTTTCCTTAGCCGCATTCATCGCGCCCGTAGCAACCAAATCTTCATAAGCTACAGTTTCTGCCCGGATGAAACCCCGTTCAAAATCAGAGTGAATCACCCCTGCAGCTTGGGGTGCTAACATTCCCGCGATAATCGTCCAAGCGCGAGTTTCTTTCGGGCCGCTAGTAAAATAAGTCCGCAAACCCAATAATTCGTAAGTAGCTCGAATCAGAGATTTCAAGCCACCTTCTTTGACCCCCAGAGATTCTAGGAAATCCGTTCGTTCTTCCTCGGATAACTCCACCAATTCTGACTCAACTTGCGCCGAAACTATGACAACCTTAGCATTTTCGGCTTCTGCTACTTCCCGCACTTGTTCGACATAGCTATTTCCCGTTGCTAAATCGTCATCAGATACGTTAGCAGCATAGATAATTGGTTTGTTGGTCAGTAATTCCAAACCTTTAACTAATTCAGCTTCTTCATCTGTGAAATTGTACTGCCGCGCCGGTTTCCCGGCATTCAAAACAGCGACTAATTTTTCGAGTACATCCACTTCGGCCTGAGCTTCCTTGTTGTTGCGGGCCAGCTTGCGAGTGCGATCGAGCCTGCGTTCAATTTGAGCTAAGTCTGCTAAAATTAATTCGAGATTGATAATGTCAATATCTCGCTGGGGATCGACAGAACCGGCAACGTGAATAATATCATCATTGTCAAAACAGCGGACAACATGGACGATCGCATCTACGGCCCGAATGTGAGACAAAAACTGATTTCCCAGTCCTTCCCCCTGACTCGCCCCCTTCACCAAACCCGCAATATCCACAAACTCCATCCGCGTCGGCACAGTTTGCGCGGAATTGGCAATATTGCTCAGCACCTTCAACCGTTCGTCTGGCACTGCCACGATACCCGTATTTGGCTCGATCGTACAGAAAGGAAAATTAGCAGCAGTCGCCTTGGCATTAGCAACCAGAGCATTAAACAAAGTAGATTTGCCAACATTAGGCAGTCCGACAATTCCGGCAGTAAGCATAGCTATTTAGAAACATATCACTGTATCAAAATATCATAAGCAATAGCAATATATCTGACTTGTGCTTTCTAACTTCCACTGCTAGGCTTGAATAAATATACAACTTGAGGTAGATGGCTCAATGGTTAACCGATGGTTAAGCAAAGTAACGATGGCTGTGGGGCTGTCGCTGCCTCTGTTAGGGCTCACAGCAGCTAGCGTTTTCGCTCAGATGATCAAAATTTCGGTGTTTAACAACAGCGGCAAGACGATGACAGCCCTCTATCTGTCTTCTGTCGAGGATGATTGGGGAGAAAACATGTTAGACGGCCCGATTCCAGATCGGGAAAAGGAAGTTTTTGAGTGGAATCGAGCTGAGTACGAGGGCTTGGATTCTGCGGGCTGTGTTTTTGATGTCAGGGTCGACTACTCTGACGGCAAATACACTGATATGCGTGGGGTTAACCTTTGTGAACAGAATGTGCTCAACTTCAAGTAATCGATAATCTACGCAAAAACCGAGTTTTTTCAAGTCTGATATTCATCAAAAAGATTGGGGACTTTGGAGAAAGCCGGTTTTTGCGATCGGCCTGACAAACAATCTTAAATTTCGCGATCGACTAAAACATAATTTAAACAGGTTCAGGGATTGTCTGAGGAATAGGCTCCGGCACTGTTTGAGGAATCGGAGAGGGTACAGTTTCCGGCACCGGTTCGGGAATTGGCTGGGGAATTGGCGCAGGTACCGGTTCCGGTACAAGGCCGGGAATCGGTTCGGGAACGGGGCCCGGCACTGGTGGCGATGCGGGTATAGTCGGCAGCCCCGGTTCGGTGCTGGGAATCTGCGGGCCGGGAAATGGAGTAGGGTTGGGAAAAATCATGTTAGTGTTTTGCTCGCTAATAGAGATGTTTCAAAAACATTTGCTAGCCACTTCTAGCTATATTTTTCAACAAAAATAACTGAGTTGTGGTACTCTTTTATCTCATAATTTTAAACTCAAGAGTGCAGTGAACACATCTATCTAAATAGCTATAATTAACTGTTACTTCCGCATAAATTTATGCCTTTAGCATTAAACTAAGTAGGTGGTTACAAATAAACATGAGATGGGTAGATCGCGTGAGTACAGCAAGAAACTGCCTGAAAGTAAAGGTACTAGCTCAACCCGTCCCTAGAAGATATTATGGTTTTTTCATATCGCTCTACTTAGATATCAAATACAGCAATCAGGATTAAGCGTGTCACCAGCAAACTCTCAAACAAAAACTCCCCTATTAGATGCCTTGCGCGATCGCACAAATCATCCGCACGCCCCATTCTACGCCCCCGGACATAAACGCGGACAAGGAATCTCTCAACCCCTAATTGACTTATTCGGTGCGGCAGTATTTAGAGCGGATTTGCCGGAATTGCCGGAATTAGACAATCTCTTTAACCCAGAAGGTGCAATTGCTGAAGCTCAAGACTTAGCCTCCGCAGCATTTGGAGCAAAATCAACTCGGTTTTTGGCTAACGGTTCGACTTGCGGAATTATCGCCGCCATCTTAGCGACTTGCAGCCCAGGAGATAAAATTATCCTACCTCGAAATATCCACTCATCGGCGATTTCTGGTTTAATTTTATCCGGTGCAATTCCAATTTTTGTCAATCCAGAGTACAACCCGGATTGGGATATTGCCAACAGCATCACCCCAAAAGCTACAGCCGCAGCCCTAGAACAACATCCCGACGCCAAAGCAGTATTGATGGTTTACCCAACCTATCACGGCGTCTGCGGGGATTTGCGGGCGATCGCCCAAATTACCCATCAATACAACATACCGTTATTAGTAGACGAAGCTCACGGCGCGCACTTTAACTTTCATCCAAACTTGCCAGAACCGGCACTATCAGCGGGTGCCGATTTAACAGTACAATCAATCCACAAAACCCTCGGTGCAATGACACAAGCATCGATGCTGCACGTCAAGGGATCTCGCATAGATATCCAAAAATTAAATAGAGCATTGCAGTTAGTACAATCTACCAGTCCGAGTTACATACTATTAGCATCCCTAGACGCCGCCCGCCAACAAATCGCACTCCACGGCAAAGAATTAATAGCGCAAACTTTACAGCTAGCAGAAAAAGCGCGATCGCGAATCAGTCTAATTCCCGGCTTATCAGTTTTAGAACCCTTAAATACACCGGGTTTTGCAGCATTAGACCGCACCAGGCTAACAGTAAAAGTATCAGATTTAGGAATCACAGGATTTGCCGCCGATGAAATTTTGCACTCTCAACTCGGCGTCACCGCAGAACTTCCCATGCCTCAACATTTAACATTTATTATCAGCTTGGGAAATACAGAATTAGATATTGACAATTTAGTTAAAGCTTGTACTCTTTTAGAAGGAAGAAGGAAGTTCGGCAACGTATTCTGTAACGGATGTAACGGATGTCAGGAAGAAGGAAGTTCGGCAACGGATGTAACGGATGTAACGGATGTAACGGATGTAACGGATGTCAGTCCGATGTCCGTCGGAAGAAAGAAGAAGTCCGAGAGAAGAAGTCCGATGTCCGATGGAAGATTTGCCCACTCTCCCACTCTCCCACTCTCCCCCTCTCCCCCTCTCCTCTCCCCCCGCGAGGCTTTCTTTTTTCCAGCGGAAACAGTACCCGCAGACAAAGCAGTCGATCGCCTCAGTGCCGAACTCATCTGTCCCTACCCCCCAGGAATACCAGTCCTAATGCCCGGTGAAATCATTACCCCAGCAGCCGTTGACTACCTGCAACAAATCCTGGCCGCCGGCGGAAAAATCACAGGTTGTAGCGATCCCGGCCTCCAAACTCTCAAGGTTGTGCGACAGTAAATATGAAGGCTTGGGGGAAATTGGCAGAATTTCTACTTCTTCCGCGAGTTCCAACTTCGGTCTTGCTTCAATCAAAAATCAAAATTCAAAAATATAACTATGCTTTGGCCCTACGTCACTCCAGGCATCCCGGATGACTTATTTGAACGTTTACCGGGAATTCCCATGAGTAAGCGAGAAGTCCGACTGCTGTTAATCTCCCACCTGCGGCTGCAAGCAGATTCAGTCGTGTGGGACATCGGTGCAGGTACTGGTACGATCGCCGTAGAAACAGGTTTGCTGTGTCCCAAAGGTCGGATTATTGCCGTCGAAAGGGACGAAGAAGTAGCAAGCTTGATTCGCAGAAATTGCGATCGATTCGAGCTCGACAACGTAGAAGTCATAGAAGGCAGTGCCCCGGAATGCCTGGAAAACCTGCCCCAACCCCCCCCCCGAGTCTGCATCGAAGGAGGTCGCCCCATTAAAGCCATTCTCCAAGAAGTCTGGCGGTACTTGCAACCCCACGGTAGAGTTGTCGCCACAGCATCGAATTTAGAGAATCTTTACGCCCTTTCCGAAGGTTTCGCCGAGTTACAAGTCCGCAACATCGAAGTAGTCCAGTCCGCCGTCAACCGCTTGGAGACTCGCGGCCTCAGTCAAACCTTTGCCGCCGTCAATCCCATATTTATTCTCAGCGGCGAAAAGCTGGATTAGAAGTTAGTTGACAGTTGACACTTGACAGTTGACAGTTAACTTTAACCTGGTTCCTCGGCAGAGCCTGGGAATACATACCCAATGCCCCATGCCCTATGCCCTATGCCCATTCCTAAATGTAATTCTTAATCTTTTTTAAGTTCACTTAACCTTCATACTTAAGAATAGGGGCCACCATAGCTGGATTGACCGCCTGACTTGAGATATTGGATGACCGATGGGGGATGGGGGTTAGTTGTGCAAGGGATCAACTCGTGCTCTAGAAAAATCCCAAATCTCAAATCCAAAATCCAAAATCCAAAATCCAAAATCGAATGATCCACCGCCGTCTGCAAGAGAAATTCATTTTATGCCTTGGTCTCGTATCCTGAGTGGAATAGTTGCGATCGCCCTTGCTTTGGGAATGATTATTATGGGCGGATGGTACTTCACCGTCGGCTTTGGAGTCATCGTCTACCTAGGCCAATTGGAATATTTTCAATTAGCCAGGGCTAAAGGTATTGCACCCGCTGCCAAAACTACCTTAGCCGTCAGTCAAGGGCTATTAATTACTGCCGCCCTAGCACCGGAACTCGTAGATGCCATGTTCCCTCTAGCGGGAACCTTAATCTGTTTCTACCTGTTATTCCAACCTAAATTATCGACGATCGCCGATATTGCCTCCTCAGTTTTAGGATTGTTCTACGGCGGTTATTTGCCCAGCTATTGGGTACGGCTGCGAGTCGGCCTCGACCCAGCCAATCTTGCTACAACCCAATTTTCGCAAGCAGTAGCAAGCAATTTGCCCGTTAACATTTACTCGCCGCCGTCTTGGACAACTTCTAGCCATATATCTTTAGGATTGACTTCGCTGCTGCTGGCTTTCTTCTGCATCTGGGCCGCTGACATTGGAGCTTATTTTGTCGGCAAATTCTTCGGGCGCACTAGCCTATCCCACATCAGCCCCAAAAAAACCGTTGAAGGTGCCGTATTTGGAGTTTGCGGCAGCATCGCCGTGGCAGTCGCTGGTTCTTGGTATTTACACTGGCCGGGGTGGCTGTATACTGGGGCTGCTTTTGGTCTGTTGATTGGGGTTGCTAGCCTGTTGGGAGATTTAACTGAGTCGATGATGAAGCGAGACGCCGGCGTTAAGGATTCGGGACAGTTGATCCCCGGTCACGGCGGCATTCTCGATCGCACCGACAGTTATGTTTTTACCGCGCCCTTAGTCTACTATTTTGTCACTTTACTATTGCCCGCGATCGACTCTTTTTTAAGTGACATCCTCCTACACTGAATCAAAAATTACAGTGTAGGCTTCCAAACCTCACGATTTGGCTTTCCTAGTTCTTCCCTTGCGGGACTTCGCCTCTGACGCCGACTGACTTTCATCAATCCCCGGCAGACCGACTGCATAGGCATTTTCTATTCCGCTGAGTCCCAGCGTACTAAGTTCTAGACCACGCAACCTAATGACTTCTGATGCTGCATGATCTCTATCTGTCTCATATCCACACTCACTACATCGATGCACTCGTTCAGAAAGTTCTTTTTTACCCGTATGCGTTCCGCACTTAGGACAGGTTTGAGACGTTCCATTTGGATCGACCCGCAGGAAGTAGACTTGATGTTTCTTTGCTACCCACTCCAGCAGGTTGAGAAACTGACCAAAAGCGGCATCAAGGGTATGTTTTCTCAACATCCCTCTCGACATTGCTTTCAAATTCAAGTTCTCAACAAACACCATCCCAATATCTTCTTTGGTACACAGATGATTAGCCAGCTTGAATTGCCAATCTTTCCGAACACTCGCGATGTGGTTGTGGAGTCTAGCAACCTTAATTCGAGCTTTCTCACTGTTCTTAGAACCCTTTTTCGTTCTGGCATACTTACGTTGCAGCAATTCCAGCTTGCGGTACAAGGATGCCAGGAATCGGGGTCTAGCGATAAACTCTTTATCCGAGGTTGTCAAAAATTTCTCCAATCCCAAGTCAATACCCAGTGCGTGTCCATGAGGTTGTGCATCGGGTATCGATACGTCAGATTCTATTGTGATTACCACTTCCCATCTGTCAGCTTTCCTCAATACCCTTGCCTGTTTGACCACAAACCCCTGTGGGATAGGTCGATGCACATTAATGGGTATCTTCCCAACCTTGGGGAGAGCAATCTGCCACCCTGTAATCGGGTTGGTCTTGAACTGAGGAAACAGCATGGACTTTATCTGTCCAAACTTCTTGAAGCGAGGAAAGCCAAACCCCCGCGACTGAAAATAATTCCAAGCATCATGCAATCTACGAATAGTAGTTTGCAGAACTTGAGAAGGGGCTTCTCCCAACAATGGGAACTCTTTCTTCGCCTTGGGGAGTGTGTTCTGTTGTGCGTAATAGGTGGGAAATGTCTTGTCGGCTGGAATGATATATTCTCGTTCCAGGGAACAATAATCTAAACTACACTTACGCGAATTCACCCAATCTTTGATTTCTCGCAAAGCGTAATTATAGACCTTGCGAGAAATTTCCAGCCAATGCAGCATGGTCTGCTCTTGGCTGGCGTCGGGATAAATTCGGTAGCAGTAGTTCATAATCAGTGTCATGAAGATAATTATAACACGGTATTGACCGTCTATAGACCTTCACCTATTGCAGATTTTACGCCTGATTGACCGGATAAAATTTGCTTGGGTGAGTCCATGTATCCCAACGCCAAATCGGAGATTATGGCGTGGGACTTATATCTCCCCCAAACCCCCTCAAACAGTTAATCGGTAATTGGGAATTGGGAATTGGGCATTGGGCATTGGGCATTGGGCATTGGGCATTGGGCATTGGGAATTGGGCATTGGGCATTGGGCATTGGGTATGTATTCCCAGGCTCTAGCGAGGAACCAGGTTAAAGTCAACTGTCAACTGTCAACTGTCAACTCTCAACTGTCAACTCTCAACTAACTAAGGTAAAACTCTAATTCCCCCCCGACAAACAATCTCCCCCGGACTCAAAATCAACTCTTCTATCTCAACTTCCGGCCCAAAATCAATTTTAAAACCATTGAAATCACTGCTCTTTAATTCTCCATCCATTTCGATTTCGGGTGATTCAAACATCAATTCGCGACCGCTGGCTATCCGCAAACCAGTCCGCAATACCAAAGGAATTTGCCTACCGCCAGCGCGCAAAATTGTCGCCGAAAGCGTCAACACACCCGCCTCAATTGCGATCTGCGAATTTTGCAACTTCAGCGACTTTTCCCTATCTGTCAGCGGCAGCATAGGCAGCAAAAATTCGCTCAAAGCATCAGCCAGCAAAGGCGCTTTCAGCGACGCATTCAAATCCGCCTGACAGAGCCTCAAAACGCCTGTCACGGGAACGGATTCCAGGAGGCGCAGGGGTTTGCCTTTGAGAGCTTGACCGAGGTTGATGCGAATGCCACAGCCCTCTATGGCAACTTCAGTTAGGTGTAGTCCTTTATACACAGCACCTGTCGCGGCAGCCGTGACTTTGGGGATCGCACCGCTGAAGATTTGTCGATCGCTCCCCTCAATTTTCACCTTCAAGTCGTCCACCTGCTGAACTTGCGATCGCAGCCACAACTGCACCGCCGGAGACAGCACCGCGCTCGCGATCCGGCTGCCTTGACTCGGCTGCTCGCCGAGATTAATAGTCCCACCAGAGCCAGCAGCGCTATCTCTATTGTCAAATTGAAGAGAGTTTCGATCGACAGTCATAAACAATTTCAGAATATAAACCTTAATATTCAAGCACAGAAATTTAACTAGAACTTGCACATCTGGACTCAAAAACCCGATTTCTGCACAGATGTACCGCTGTCAACCTTTGATTTTTCTTAGAAACAGGGTTGATGAAAACCAGTCCGATTAACTCCAAAACCAAGCAGAAATCTGGCATCAGCAACGCCAGAAGCAGAAAAATTCTCACCTTTCTCCCCTTGGGATCTTTGGGTAGTTCACGAGTTGTGCGATCCCGATGAAAAATTCGCGATCGAGCGTATAAATTTAACCAGTAGTACGGAATTTATGGTAGTGTTGGTTTATGGTCGGGTCAGACCCACACCTTTCAAACCAGCCGCAAACCAACGGTGCAAACCTGTGCCTGCCGCGAGTCTTTTCGTCGTAGTTTTTGCACAGCATTCAGGGTAATGCCATCAGGACAATCTGCACCGGGCACAAGGACAATCTGCACTCTTGCCGGACGTCCTGTAATAATTGGTCAGCATTATAATTTATTCCCAACCAGGAATTGAGCATTGCTAGTACGGTTAATCAATTAACCGTGTCGTGTTTCCTCCCCACCGCTGGCTCGTTGGGGATTTCCACACTCCCGTCATGTCTGATGAAAGGCTGCAAAAAATCCTCGCCCAGTGGGGCATTGCCTCTCGCCGTCTTGCAGAACAGATGATTGTAGCTGGACGAGTCCGAGTTAATGGCAATATTGTTCACTTAGGAGAAAAAGCGAATCCCGATCGCGATCTCATCCAAGTCGATGGAGTCCCGGTGAAACCAACGGATAAACCCGCAAAGGTGTATCTGTTGCTCAACAAACCGGCAGGCGTAGTTTCTACTTGCAGCGATCCAAGATCCCGATCGAAAGTTCTCGACTTGCTGCCACCCCAACTGCGTTCGGGTCAAGGCATCCACCCCGTAGGACGCTTAGATGCAGATTCCACCGGCGCCCTCTTGCTCACCAATGATGGTAAGCTGACATTTTGTTTGACCCATCCGCGTCACTCGATCGCCAAAACTTATCAGGTTTGGGTGAGCGGCGATCCCCCGGAACCCATACTACAAACGTGGCGTCAGGGCATCATCTTGTCCGGCCGAAAAACTTTGCCCGCGAAAGTTAAAGTTCTCGATCGCGCGCAAGACCAAACTCTGTTAGAAGTCATTCTATCAGAAGGCAGAAACCGACAGATTCGGCGAACAGCCGAGCTCTTGGGATATCCCGTGGTGCGCCTGCACCGCACAGCCATTGGCCCGATTCAATTGCAGCGGCCTGGTTTGCCAATATTGCCACCAGGCTGCTGCCGACCCCTAGAAGATGCGGAAATTATTTATTTATGGAATCTAGTCAACCTAACATCAATAAGCGTGCCAGTAAATTCCCAGGAGCACAGCATATGACAAAGAATTTATTGTTTTTATTCTTCAAAACAACTAAGCAGAAACTGCACTCCCAAGAGCCAGAACCAGCTCAGAAGAAGCTAGCGGAAATAGGAGCTAAACTCCGTCAGTACCGCGAACAGCAGTCGATTTGTTTGGACAAAGTAGCCGTGGTAACAATGATTCGGCGGAATCTGCTACAAGCAATCGAGGACGGTCAACTCGACCAACTTCCCGAACCCGTCTACACTCAGGGTTTGATCAAGCGCTACGCTGAAGCAATGGGTTTGGACGGAACTCAGTTTGCCGAATTTTTTCCGATCGAACCGCCGCCCCGATCGATAACCAAGCTATCTTGGCAAGATGGGCCTCAGTTGCGGCCGATGCACCTCTACCTCTTTTACACATTTCTAATTATCTGTTCGGTCAATGTCTTATCTCAATTGATGAGCGGTTCTGTTACCGCAAAAAACGGTGCGGGAGCCGAAGAACTAGCGCTTGGGCAGCAAGAACAAGCTCGCACCGCTGCTGAGGCATCAAGAGCCTCACAAAATCAGAAACCGGATAGTTACGAGGCTGTCGAAGCAGTAAGAACCGGTCAAAATTTAAATAAATCTGGCAATAAACCAGTAATGGTTAGCGTCACTTTTAAAGCAGAATCGTGGATGCAGGTTGAAGTCGATGGTAAAACAGAGTTTGAGGGAACTTTGCCGACCGGGACTGTTCGCACCTGGGGGGCTCAAAAGCAATTGGTAGTGGTAGCAGGTAACGCCGGCGGGGTAATGGTTGCTGTTAATAACGGACAAGCCGAACAACTCGGAGAGCCTGGAGTCGCTAAAGAAGTTGTTTTTAAAGCAAGCGAACTTAAGCCTTCAGCACCGCCCCAGAATCAAGGTTGACTGTTAATGGGTAATTGTTAATGGGTAATAGGTAATAGCGGGCAGTCCACAGAGTTTAATTAGAATGTCCGTCTTGATTCACTCATTACCAATTACCAATTACCCATTCTATCAAACCCGGTTGCATCGGAATAGTCAAATCCAGTCAACAGTCAATCGATTTTAGATTTTAGATTTTAGATTTTAGAATTGAAGCATTGACTTGCGCGAGATAAATACGTTCGGCAAGTTTCATGGGATACAGGTTTTTTATTTCTGGACGGATGAATCACGTGGCGGGTATCCTGGATGCTTTCGGTTAACAATCACGGATGGTGCAACCGGAATTGATAGAATTCATCTGCGTTAATCTGTGTTGCATCTGCCTGTATCTGCGGTCAAGAAAAGATAATTTCTGAACCGCCCCGGACAAGGGATTGACGCTGATTCACGCAGATAAAGAGAAGAGAGATAGGAATAATTCCGATGTTAACAGGTTTGATATTACCCATTAACAATTACCAATTACCCCTTCCCGACAATCAATGTTTATTAGGAGCGCGCCCGGAGATGTAAGTCATAGTTTTTAGCCGATCGCCCACTTCCCAATTCACAGCTTCTGGCCGATACCGCCAGCCCCAATTTCCCTCTGGTTTCCCCGGAAAATTCATCCGCGCGTCAGTACCTAAACCCAACAAATCTTGAAACGGCACAATTGCCATATTAGCAACAGAAATCCAACCCATGCGGATTAAAGACCAGTGAATTCCTTGGGGATCGATGCAGCCCAAATAACGCATAACCTCATCTCTTTCGTAGTTTTGCAGTTGATTGAACCAGCCGACAGTCGTGTCGTTGTCGTGGGTACCAGTGTAGACTACGGAGTTGCGATCGTAATTGAAAGGCAAAAAAGGATCGCCCGGACCACCGGCAAAAGCAAACTGCAAAATCTTCATTCCTGGAAACTCGTATCGATCGCGCAAAGCTTCCACTTCTGGAGTAATTACCCCTAAATCCTCAGCGATAATCGGCAAGTTGCCAAACTTCTTATTAATTAGATCCAACAAAGCTGTTCCCGGCGCTTTAATCCACTCTCCCTCGATCGCAGTTTCTTGTCCGCGCTTCACCGCCCAGTAAGCGTCAAATCCTCGAAAGTGGTCGATCCGAGTCACATCTACATAAGAGAAAATCGCTTCAAAACGCTGCACCCACCACTCAAAATTAGTTGCTTGCAACTTCTCCCAATTGTATACGGGGTTGCCCCACAATTGACCTGTATTGCTGAAGTAATCAGGGGGAACTCCCGCCATTAAAGCTGGTTCTCCGCTGGCTTCATCCAAGCAAAATATTTCGCGATGAGACCATACATCGGCGCTATCGTGAGCTACATAAATCGGAATATCGCCAATAATTTTAATGTCCCGCATATTAGCATAGCGTTTCAACTCCGTCCACTGGCGAAAAAACTCAAACTGGACGTATTTGTAGTAATAAATCTCAGCATTTAGCTGCTGGCGCCACTTCTCTAGCGACTCTGGCTCTCTACGGGCAATTTCTGGTTCCCAATTGTTCCAGCTAACACCGCCAAAGCGATCTTTTAGTGCCATAAATAAGGCGTAATCTTCCAGCCAATTCTCTTTGCTTTCGCAAAAACCTGAGAATTCTTTTTGCTGGATCTGGGATGCTTTGGCTTTGAAGTTTTCGCAAGCTTTTTTGAGCAAAGGCACTTTCAGGGCGATCGCTCGATCGAAGTCTACATAATCCAGCGGAAATTCTGGTAAATTAGCGAAGTCTTCATCTGCGAGCAATTGCTGGTCCCGCAGCAGTTCTGGGTTGATCAGCAGCGGATTTCCCGCCATTGCTGAATAGCACGAATAAGGAGAATTGCCGTATCCTGTCGGGCCCAGCGGCAATAGCTGCCAGTATAGCTGGTCGCTCTCTACTAAAAAGTCAATAAAGCGATATGCTTCCATTCCCAAGTCCCCAATGCCAAATCGACTGGGAAAGGATGTGGGGTGGAGTAATATGCCGCTCGATCGGGGAAAAAGCATAATCTATCTAAAGATATAGGAATTTAACATTGACAATTTGACCGATATTCCCTACCAGTTAAACTTCGTAGTTTTTAGGGGGATTGTTAGGGCAAATACTTTTGTGATTGTCTCATATTTTCTGCGATCGCGTGCTGACCCCATATTTTTATAACTCTACTCATAAATCCTCAGTAGAGTTCAACACATCAAAATCCGAACTTACACGATCGCCCTACTTTCACAGCTAGGTTTTTTTACCCAGGCTCGTTTGCTGCAACAAAGTATGTTGCTTGAGCCTAGCCGGTTTCTGCCTAACCTTTAAACTTAACTTTTTTTGGGTTTTGCCCCATCTCTCTGCAGTCGTAAATTGCCCACAAAAAATCAGCCATCACTTAAGCAGAGCCCATGCACAAATCAGCCGGCTGTTTTGTATCTTTAAAAACAGCCGGCTGCGAAATTACTGGTGATAATGCTTAGTTCATGCTTGCTTGTTCAACAATTTCTGCACTTGTTTGAGAGCTATAGCGCCGACGTTGTAAGCCGCCCAGCCGCCCGCCAACAATACGGGCATCAATACTATTAGTATGCGGAAGTCAAAATCCATGAGTTCTCCTCCTAAAGTTTTTTAACAAATTCTCATAATCTATTTGTATCTCATTTTGTCGCCATTCTCCTGACTCTCTAAGCAAATATTCGGGATACGCAGGAGGACATCGCTCCCCAAGAATTGAGAGCGAAAGCGAAACTCCTGGGCGGATCTCGGCATTCGCTGCACCAATTATCCCACAATCTGTTTGGCAATCCCTTCCACAACCTTAGTTAGAGGGTCGTTAGGGAAGTGCAGCGCAAACACCCCCTTGCTGGCGAGCAGCATCATCTGGTCGCTGTGGGGCAGTACCCCTGCCACTGGGATGTCGTAAATACTCTCTACTTGCTGCTTCAAATCCTCGAAATCCAGCGATTCTGGGGCTTTGTTAATCGTCATCAAAATCTTGGGAACTTCTAATTTGCGGGCCACATCTACCGTGACAGCCGTTCCCTGAAAATCTTGCTGATCCGGACGCAGAATCAGCAGCAGGATGTCGGAAATGGTGATGCTGAGGAGGGTTTCTTCGTTGAGCCCCGGGTGCGTGTCTATAAATAGGTAGTCTAAGTTCAAAACCTCGATCAGTTCTTGAAAGCCGTCGGTAAGCAGTCCCACGTCGTAGCCTTCCCGCAAAACTCGCGCTATCTCCCCTGCTTTAATACTCGAAGGAATCAGGTAGAGGCTGCCGTTACTGGCTAATTTTGGCAGTAGCGAACTCACATTGTATGCCGTATCCGCGATCGGACATCGGCCCCACAGGTAATCGTTCAAGCAGCGATCCATATTGCTCTCGCTGAAACCGAACAGCACGTGAATCCCCGGTGATTGAATGTCTGTGTCCACAATGGCGACCCGATTTCCGCCGCGAGCGATAATAGATGCCAGGTTTGCTGTCGTGTTCGATTTGCCAGTTCCGCCCCGGTAAGAGTGGACAGAGATGATTTTGGACATGATCTGCGTATGAGGGTAAGAAACGGGGAGAACCCATTATGATGCAATTCTCGATGATACAGTCGAGTTGTCGGTCATTCTTCCTTGTCCCCCAAATCCTCCTTGTCTGCTAAACTATCAATTTTTTCATCTTTTATCATCTTTTGGCCGCCCCTGCGCTGCCGCATCTGTTTGGCTTTGGTTTGCAAATCGCTGAACTCGTCATCAGGTTTAGTTTCGGCTGAACTAGCACGACAACCGGTATCTATCGGGACACCCGTTTGAGAGCCGCTTTCCGATTCACTCACGGCGGCCCGCTGCTGATGCTGTTTGGCTTTTTCCTGCAACTGAGCTAAGTAATCGTCTGTCTGACTTTCGACCTTGGGAAGCTCTGGGGTAATGGCAATTATTTCTTGGGGTTCGGAAAGTTTTTTTTCAGAGGTTTCTTGTTTGCCAATCCTCAGTTTATCTTTCTTTTGCTGCAATTCTTTAAAGAAATCAGATTCTGTGATTTCTGCGACTTGCTGTTCTTTTTTGGCTTGGTCTATTTCGATTTTGAAGACTTGTTTTACTCGATCGCTAATTGCTTTCCCGTATCCGGCTTTATTAAATCTCTCTGCTGATACAATGCTACCGCCAGTTACGATTAATGCTAAGGCTGGCGCTGCCACAGGCACCCACCCTCCCAACAGAAAAATCCCAAAGCCGATCGCGCAGCACCCGGACAGCAGTGCTCCAAATGTCACCGTCAACTTCGCTGGGTGAGCCATCCGGGATGCCAAGGTTCCTCCCACAATTGACCATGCCGAAATCCACATGATTTCTGCCCATTCCGGCCAAAACCAAAACATCGGTCTGTTGTCTAAAACTGCACTCAGAATTTGGCTGACTACTTGTGCGTGTGCCACGATCCCCGGCATGAATTGGTTTTTTTGCTGTCGCCCACTGTAAGGAGTATAAAATAAATCTTTAACGGTTTCTGTGGTGTAACCGATGAGAACTATTTTATCTTTAACTAAATTCGGGTCAACTTTCCCTTCTAAAACATCGGTAATTCTGACTTGGTTTGCGACTGGCCGCCGGGAACGATAGTTAATTAATATTTGATATCCCCTGACATCGGCATTTTTGTATCCTCCGTCATTGCTTGCTAGTTGTTTTAATTGAGTTTCTCCCAGCCATAAAGATTGATCTGGTGCCAGTTTGGGATAGATTTTTTGCCCTTGCAGGTAGCGGAGTGCTAGCTGGAGGTTGAAGGAATATAAAACTTGAGAATTGTCATTGCAAAGATGTTTTTGGGCAGAAGAGTTGCCCTCAATTTTCGGCGGTTTCATAAATAATAAAGCTCTGCGGAGTATGCCACCGGGATCGACTCCGAAATCTGCAAATCCCACCCGGTTTTGTGGCAGCCCCGGCGCAGGCGGAGAACCGGGATTGTCCGGGCTTCCGTCGGTGACTAAACATACCCCGATCGTTCGATCGCTTTTTTGTAAAAGTTTAGTTAATTCCTCGCGCCCGTCTCCTAAAGGTACGTCTCGCAGTACATCTAAACCGATGACTGCCGGCTGCATTTTTTCCAGTTTTTGTAAGATTTCAGCTATTTTGCGATCGGATATTGGCCACTGATTCAGTTTCTGAATGTCTGCTTCGGTAATCCCCACAACTAGCAAACGCGAGTCTGGCTGTTCATCGGGACGCCACCTCACCATTTGGTCATAAGCGCTTAATTCTACTGGTTCGAGTATTCCTAGCTGTCTGGCTCCCATCAAGGATAATGTTACTGCCGCGCTGGCAATTAATACAGACTTAGCCAAGAAGAGTGATGGTTTATACCTTTGACTCACTTGAGCCACTGCCGATCGAATTTTGTTAGATATTTTACTCATTATCCCAGCATAAAAGTTTGACTCGTTTCTGGAACAGCAGTTGTTTCACATTCCCCACCTGCCGGAGACTTCCTCCATCTTAGAACACTCGGAAACTCCGACCGCTTTGTTACAAAAATTTACCTTACGTAGCGACCAACTGTATCCAATGATACTTGCGACCTAGGCAACCGGATTTTTCCGACAGAGAATCCACTTGCCGCTCGAATTAATTAATGTTATTGATGATATGTCAAGGTATAAATTGTGTATCTGCGCCCTCGACTAGCATCTCAAAAATATTTATCGCCATCAGCGAATGCCTGTGTTTGCAATTATAGTGAAAGGTACAACAAAATGAAATGTTTTCTACATCGGGCTACACTTGCCGTCGCCGTATCTGCGATCGCAGCTACCCTACCCAGTTCACTTGCACCGATGCGCGCACAATCCCAGCCGCTTCTGCTGAGTCAAAATGTTAATTTCAAGCCTCCCGATGTAACAGCCCCCGCCAACCGACAAGGAGGAACACATCGCGGCAACAAGCTTTGTCCAGCGGGTTTATCTATTACTCCTTTAGTACCTCCAACTAATATCGGTTTAACCCTAACGGATTCTCCCACAATTTTTGTCTATGTTCCTCAAACCTCTGCAAAAATAGAGTTTACTGTGCTCAACGACAAGGAAGAGGAAGTCGTCTACGAAAAAACATTTAAACTAGACAAATCTGGGATTGTTGGAGTTACTATTCCTGCTACCGTGGACAACAACAAATCCCTTGAAGTTGGTAAGCGATACGTGTGGTCATTTTCGCTAGTTTGCGACCCCGAAGACCGATCTGCGGATTTAGTTGTTAAAGGGTTCGTGCAGCGAATTGAACCGCAGGCAAATCTCAAGAGCGAGTTGGCAAATCCCGACCCCATGACTAGGCTCAACGTTTATGCTCAAAATGGGATTTGGTACGAAACTATCGCTACTTTAGCCCAAATGCGGCGCCAGACACCGGGGGATGTGAAGCTGACAGCCAAGTGGACGCAATTATTGCAGTCCCAAGGACTGGAATCAGTTGCAGCTCAACCACTGGTTGCGCCTCTTTAAATCTCGCTATTTCTTGAAGTTTTGTCGATCGGCCGATGGCGATGTGAAAATTGACCACGAATTTCTTCATGTGGTACCCGCCACGTGATTTATCCGTGGAATGAATCCAAAATCCAAAATCGAAAATCCTCAAGAAAGAGCATTTATCCGTAGGGTCGCCTCTAAAATCTAAAATCTAAAATCTAAAATCGATTGACAAATTTACTCGATCGCGCCCGGAGCTAAAACTCCGGGTTAACATTAGAGATGTACTCTATAAATATTTCTACAAGTTGGTGGAAAAATGAAACGTTTTATAAATTTTACTGCACTGGTGATGACTGTATTGGCGATCGCCGTTACTCTCCCCAGTTTGCTGACACCGATGCAGGCTGGACCCGCACCAATCCTGCTGAGTCAGAATGTTAATTTCACACCTCCCGATGTAACAGCCCCCGACAACCGGCAAGGCGGGACGCATCGAGGCTGTCAGTTGCGGGAAGGTTTATCCATTACTCCCTTAATACCTAAAAGCAATATTGGTTTAACGCTAACAGAGTCGCCAACATTTTTTGTATATGTTTCTCAACCGGCGGCTCAAGTAGAGTTTATTTTGCTAAACGAAGATGAATCCGAAGTAGTTTACGAAACTACTTTAAAAAATGACAAAGCCGGAATTGTTGGAGTTAGCCTTTCTGAGAAAGACAAGACAAAAAATATTGAGGTTGGTAAGCGATATGTGTGGTCGTTTGCACTAGCCTGCGATCCTCTGGAGCGTTCTGGAGATTATATTGTTAAAGGATGGATGCAGCGAATTGAACCCCCGGCAAATCTCAAGAACGATTTGGCAAATCCCGACCCTATGGCTAAGGTGATTGCTTATGCTAGAAATGGGATTTGGTACGAGACTCTTGCTACTCTAGCCGAAATGCGGCGCCTCGCACCCAATGATTCGCGGCTGACGACCGAGTGGACGCAATTGTTGCAGTCCCAAGGACTAGAATCGATCGCAGATCAACCGCTAGTTCAGTCTTTTTAATAACGACTCTTGACCAATCATTGCTGAGTGTTTGCATAGTCAATTCTTCAATTATTCAATCCAGTGACCGAAAGCAGCCAGGGTACAAGCCCCCGTTCTTATCCTGGTACAACCCAAAAATACTATCCGATAACCAGTCCCCGGATTCATCAGTGATATCGCTTTCTTCAATTCTCCAATTCTTCAATTCTTCAATCCAAAATCCAAAATCTAAAATCTAAAATCGATTGATGGCTAATAACTTTCCGACAATTCTAGCTCTTGATTTTGACGGTGTGATTTGTGACGGACTAATCGAATATTTCCAAACCGCTTGGCGTACCTACTGTCAAATCTGGAAACCAGTCGAAACAGTGCCCGATCCAGATTTAGCTTTGAGTTTTTACCGAGTGCGGCCCGCCATCGAAACCGGTTGGGAAATGCCACTGCTAATCCGCGCACTGCTGACAGGAATTTCTCCAGAGCAAATTTTGCTAGAGTGGCCCAATATAGTACCGTATTTGTTGACCGAAAATAATTTAAAAGCGCAATCTGTCGGTGCTATGTTAGACGGATTGCGCGATAATTGGATTGCTGAGGATTTATCTGGGTGGCTGTCTTTGCACCGCTTTTATCCAGGGGTTGCCGATCGCTTGCATTCGTTGCAAGGGAGTTCTGTGAAAGTGGCGATCGTCACTACAAAGGAAGGCCGTTTTGTGCGGGAACTTTTGCAGCTAGCAGGCGTACAAATGCCGCAGGAGTTAATTTTTGGTAAGGAATACAACAAGCCGAAACACCAAATTTTGCGGGAATTTTTGGCTGCGTCTGGCAAAGATTCGACTATTTGGTTTGTGGAAGACAGGTTAAAAACTTTGCTGTCGGTGAAGCAGCAGCCGGATTTATCTCAGGTGAGGTTATTTTTGGCTGATTGGGGTTACAATACTTTGCCAGAACGGGAATCTGTGGCTCAAAATCCACCAGTTCAATTGCTTTCTCTGTCGCAGTTTGCCGGAGATTTTGCCGATTGGCTGCCGATCGACTGTTGATGTTAGATTTGTTCACAGTGGTGATTTTTTTCGCTTTTCAGATTTTAAAAAAAATCACAAAAATTTACATTTTTTTGGTTGACTTTTGCGGCGTAGACATGGTATTTTAATATAATGGGATGGTGGCAAAAATATTATTTTTGCCACCATCCCATTATAAGATAAATATAACAGAAATTTCTCAAAAAAGCAAGCCGATCGACAAAAAAAAAAGGTTTTTTTTTAGACTATTGCAGGTACTCTTGACCTCAAAAACCTGGTTTTTTTACTATTTCTGGGGGCGCGCACGCACGAAGTGTTTTAGTTAATTAAACCGCGTCTATCACAAAAAAACCAGATTCGGAACCAAAAAATTGAAAAGTGTTTTGATAATTTATCAGCTTGAAAGCTTTCTAATATTGAGACTTAAAACCCATGCTCGATTTAACTAAAGCAGCCAAGGCAATGCAGGGAATGAGCCAACATTTGAATGTGGAAGCGGCTGCCGCTCGCCAACGTTTGGAAGTGGCTCAGAATTTGCTGGTAAAGGCTGCAGCGGAACAGGAAAAATTGGTGGAATTGCAAGAGAATTGGCGCGATCGCACTTTATTCAATGCTGCCACGCCGATCGAGCCATTATCCGATCGTACCTACATCACCGCACCCCCCGCCTCTCACACAGTCTTTGCCACAGACGGATCGCAAATTTCCCCCAACCATCACGAAATAGCCTACTGCTACCTGCTAAACGTCGGCACAGTCATGCTGCACTACGGGCAAAGCCGTCACCCAGTTTTAGACAGCGTACCCGAGGTTTTCTACAAACCCGAAGACTTGTACGGTTCGCGACAGTGGGGAATTAGAACCGAAGAATGGATGGGATATCGGCGGGCAGTTTCCGAAGCAATTGCCTTGGCAGAAATGGGCTGCAATTGGGCAAAAGTTAACGACAATAAATTGCCCGCGCCAGCTTTAGCAATGGTAGACGGTTCCCTGATTTATTGGTTTTTGGAACAGTTACCCACCGAAGCGCGCGATCAAATTTTGCTGCCAATTTTAGAATCTTGGGACAAGTTGCGTTTAGCAGGAATTCCGCTGTTAGGATACTTAAGCGCTTCTCGCAGCAGCGAAAGTTTATCTTTTTTGCGGTTTGAAGCTTGCACCCACGAAGTACCAGACTGCATGACAAATTGCCCGAACGTCGGATTTGCCGCCACAATTTCTTTCGCCGACAAAGCACCTTGTCAAGAATTTGAACCCTTGCGGGATGCCATATTGTGGGCAACAATCCTGTCACCGGGACAAAGAAGCCCTTTGTGGAAATCCCAAGCTCGAATTTTAGATTTGTACGGCATTAATTCCGTCTATTTCTGTTACGTTCACGTTGGCACAGAAATTGCTAGAATAGAAGTGCCGGAATGGGTAGCACAAGATACAGCACAGCTAGATTTAGCATTAGGAATGATGCTGGCTCAAGTACATAAAGGCGGCGGGTATCCGGTGACGCTAGCAGAAGCTCACAATCAAGCGGTAGTCACGGGGGGCGATCGAACTCGCTTTTTCGCTTTGTTAGAGCAGCAAATGATTAAAGCCGGCTTAAAAAATGTCGGAATTTCTTATAAGGAAACACGGAAGCGCGGCAGTATTGCTTAAAGTAATAAGTACAGTCCTGGCCGCAGAAAGCGGGTTTTTTACGGAAATACTGAAATTGAGCTTTTAACACAGAGAAAAAACCCGCTTTCTTTGGTATTGATACGTAATTTATGTAGAGTTAAAATAGAGTTAAAAATGTTATATGCCAATAGAAATAATTATCTTAATTGCTTCCTTACTTGTATCTTGGCTAGTCTTTAATTGGGCTTTTAAAGTATTGAAAGCCAGCATCGGGACAGCGATTGGTTTAGCAGCAATTGTGCTGGCGATGCAGTTATTGTTTGGCATCGGCCCAAACCAGCTTTTCCAACATATAATTCACTTGCCGGAAACCCTGGGGAAAATAATTTCAGGCAAGTGAGCCGATTTTAGATTTTAGATTTTAGATTTTAGATTCTTTTAGATACCCGACTTCTTCAAGAAGTCGGGTATCTGGGTATTCGGATAATTTTCCCTCTTATCGATAATTCATCCGTGTATCCGTGTCAAAATCCGTGTCGTGCCCTCCTTCATATACTCACATCTTGCACCATTCTCAAGAACAGGCTTTTCGGCCTGTTCCACAAAGAGTGAATTGTCTTGTGGAACAGGCCGAAAAGCCTGTTCATAAAAAGCTTATTGAGAAGGGTGCAACATCTCAGTATATTAACTTCCCAGCATTTGCAACTTGTACAAACTGGCATACAACCCTTCTAGCTGCAACAACTCTTCGTGGCTGCCCGACTCTACTAACTGCCCGCGTTTGAGCACTAAAATACGATCGACATTTCGGATAGTCGAGAGCCTGTGGGCAATAATTATCGCCGTTCTGTCAGCCATCAAACGCTCTAGAGCTTCTTGAATTAAAGCTTCCGTCCCCACATCCAAACTAGCAGTTGCCTCGTCTAGAACTAAAATACTGGGATTGCGAATAGCCGCGCGAGCAAAGGCTAATAATTGCTTTTGTCCCCC
>Ga0209278_1000541_pt1 | contig 28053 bp, 26 predicted proteins | sample JI81BgreenDNA_FD_187504 | JGI IMG/M metagenome (GOLD analysis project Ga0209278, IMG submission 187504) | Wastewater effluent complex algal communities from Wisconsin, to seasonally profile nutrient transformation and Carbon sequestration -... | ecosystem: Engineered > WWTP > Effluent > Algae...
GGACTTGGTGCAGGTTCTGGCATTGGTGCCTCACCACCCTCTGGACTTGGTGCAGGTTCTGGCATTGGTGCCTCACCACCCTCTGGACTTGGTGCAGGTTCTGGCATTGGTTTTTGCTGATCATCTTCTTCAAAATAACCAAAAGTCTCATTTATAGTTGAAATTTTAGCATTTAAAGTCTTTTGTGTTTCACCTAATGTAGAATATTTGAATTGATTTTTATTTTGCAACCCACCTAAATATACAAAATCTTCAACCCCAGGTTCTTTATATTCAAATTTAGTTGCAGCTTTAATAAAATAATCCTGATTTTCTTTTACTATACCATATAGTTTACCGTCACCAGCTTTTCTATATTCAATTAATGTAGCATTTTTAATGCTTGAACTTTCATTAACAACCGTATTTCCATATGAGAATAATTCTCTAAATCTTTCTTTAATAAGTTGTTGCTCTCTATTTTTTGACATAATATATTTTATTACAAACAAATTAATTTATTATAAATACTATAATATATTAATAATTACATTTTTATTTTTAAAATAATGTTTTTTTTCTGTTCTAATAATAATGGATTTTGTAAAAAAACTTTTACTTCATTTAATTTATCATTTAATTCAACATTTTTAATAACTAAATTAAAATTGTCTATAATAATTTCATTATAAAAATCATTTATATTCTCGTCATTAAATTTAACTTTTATTTTAATTTTTTTTGTTTTTTTTGTTTTTAAACCACCAGAATATCCACCACCATAATAAAATGGAATTTCATTTATTTCTTCTTCTATATATATAACATAATACCCTAAAGGATCGATTATTATTGTATTTTCTGATGAAATTATACCGTTTGTTATTACACTATATACATCTATCATGATATTCTTTTAACAATAACATTTTTACCAGATTTAATAAATTCTTGTTTTAATGTTCCTACAATTCTTTCTTCATTGTTAACAACCATATTAACATCAATATCTAATCCATGTATTTTATGAATATCATTTAATTTGATACTATTATTATCAATTTCTTCTCTAATTTCTTCTTTAGTTAATGTGTAATTACTACCGCCTGTAGCTGAAAATGATATTGCTTGTACTGGTTGTTGAAAATTAATTCTAACATTATATGCGCCGATTGTATTAATAAAAGGATCACCCCCACCATTTACAAGTAAAATACCATCATTAATTGTTAATGTGTGACTAGATTCTTGTGGTTTTATTCTCCAACCATTCATAAGAAAAAGATATATTGGTATTTTAGTTCCAGCACTAATATCAATATCATTACCACCTACGTTAGTAAATGCTTGTTGGTATTTCGAATTATCATCAATCAAAAGCCAATCAACCCATCTTGACCATAAATCTCTAACACTTACAACAGTTGTTCCTGGTGTAAGTGTTATTACTTTATTTACACCATCAAAAATAAATGCCATAATTATACTATATTTTTATTATACTCGGTAATTAAAACATAACCTTCTATTTGTTCTCTTAATACACGTATATTATTAGTAATTGGATTTATATATTTTTTTCTACCTTTTATTCTTGAACTAAGGTATTCTATGTATAATTCCTGACCTCCCATCTTCTCAACAAGGGCTTGTTGTGCATTTTTTGCACTAGCTACACGTTCTTGTTTAGGTTTTAATAACTCTCTCTGTTTACATTTTTCACGATGGATTTCTGATTTATGGGTTTCTTTTTTTCTTTTCTTTGCACCTTCACTATTACAAGATTTCTCAGTCCATAGAATTGTATCTTCATCTCTTAAAATTTTAATAGCTTTTTGACCTGCTTTTACAAAGTTTTCCTTTCTTTCGACATCTTCCATTTCTTTTAATGTTTTTTGTATATTTAATTCTAAAAAATCTTCTTTTATTTTTTTAAATTCATTGCTCCCTACTATTTTAGTGTCATTTTTAATATGAATCCTAGACATTCTAGTTAATGCGAAACTCATCTTGGTTACATCTTCTTCATTTTTAAGCATTAATGGTAGTAGTTTATGACATACAAAATGCTCTTTATATGTTAATTTTACAATATTATCTTTAATCTTAATACCTTCTTTCCATAAGCTTCTAGGTATTATATGATGTTTTTCTCCAACTACATCTTCTTGCCTGTTGATACTGTTTATGATAATATTACAATACCAAATTGTGTATTTACAATCTTTTGAAATCTCCTTCAGTTTATTAATTATTTCCATATTACGCAATGTAGCTCCTATCATTTTCAGCTACAAGTGAGATACCTTGTCCTGTTGCTCTTGTTATTACATAATTTGTTACAACTGGTTTCGCACTACCACTATTACCTGCAACTACTGTAACTTGTGCATCAGTTCCAGGTGTTCTACCACCTTGAGTATTACCATCATAATCAAATGTGAATGGAATTGATGGTGAATTAATTGTACCAAAAATACCAACGCCATTTTTATCGTTAACAGTAATTGCACCTGATAATCCATAATCATTTGACCCAGAAAGATTGGTAAAATACATTCTATAGTAACCAGTACCACCGTTTGTTAAAAATGTGTTAAAATTCAATGTACCTGTTGACGTATATGGTTCTGTTCTTTGTATACCATTTTTATCAGTAAAAACTAATCTGTTAACATCATTTGCATTATAATTATCAATATATACACCTGTTTTTGTTATTAAAGTATCGCCAATAAATTCAAGTAATAAATCAGCAGTTTTACCTATAACATTACCACTACCAGAATCAATATCAGAATCTTGTCTTAATAAATATTGTATTTTTGTATATATTTGCTCTGCTGTAGCATTTGCTCCATCAATTATTACTCTAAATGGATATGATACACCACCTATCGTTCTATTTTGATCAACAGTATAATATGTTACATCTATATTTGTATATGGTAAATTTGATATAACATTAATATCAGTATTCTGTATTTTTAAATCATCTTCATTTGACAAAAGTAAATTTACAATATATGCACCAGTTGCAACTTTACCTGTATCAGCAAGAATTGAATCTTTATACTTTTTACCTTGTTCACGAACATATCCTTTAAAATATGTTCTATTATCAAAATTACCGTTTGATGCATCACCATAAACCTGTATACCTTCGTTTACTTCATCTTGAAAAGTGAAATTTGATGCAGTACCACCTAATGCTCTTTGATAATATAATTGCGCACCAGCATTAACTTCACCCAGAGAAACAATACCAACATATTGTCTTTGTAGTACACCTAAAGATGAAAATTCACTCCAACCACCATCTCTAAGACCTTGACGTGTTGCATCATTAGCTGGTTTCCAACCACTAAATGTTTGACCATCAGTACCAAATTGAAATTGACCTGAAAGTGCATCTATAGTATACATTGGAAATTCAAATTTATTATACTCAGTTGTCTCCCATAATTGTACAAACTTAGAATATAATGCTTGTAATGTTACACCATCTTTTGCAACATAATTACCAGCTACATTTAAAGTAAATGTATTTGCCGTAGTATCTATTGTTAATTCAACCCCCACGTTTAATTGTGAAGGACTTGTTATTTTTGCCATTTCTCTATTATTTTTATTCTAATTTCAATAATATATCTCAATTATAAATAGTATTTAAAAATAATTGATATTATAATTTTTATGTTTTATTAATTTATTAACTAATATAATTTCTGTCAACTATTTGTACAATTGGTAAGTTTGAATTTGATGTACTTAAATTGTAATTTCTTATATAAAATGGTACATATCCAGCTTTAGAAACAAATATATCAACCGTAATAGGGATTTCATAATTATAATTCCAACTAGTTCCAATTAATTGATCTATTTGATCTAACACAATATCTGTTCCTGCTTGTAATATAACTACATCGCTTCCAGAAATAATACCATTTAAAGTCAATGATATTATATCTAAAGGATATTGTAATGCTCTTGATGTATTGTCACTATCAGTTATAATATTAATAGTTGTAAATGGAGCATTATTAGCAATTCTTGTTCTTACAGTTACTTTTAGTTTAAAACCAATATTTGTAATATCTGTTTCATTTGGTAATTGATTAAAAACTAAAACACCTGATACATTGCCAATGTTAGGTATATCCACAACAATATTTGTTTCATTTATAATTGATACAACTTTAGCATTAGGCGCAATATTAGTACCAAAAATATGATCACCAACTTCAACACCTATTGTTGAACTCATTGTAACATTTGTACTACCATTTATTCCACCACCACCAACTACATTATAATAAAGATTTTTTGTAACACTATATCCGAAACCTTTATCAATCTGGTAAAATAAATTATAATTTTGAATTGTACTACCAAACATTGTTGGTAATGTAATTGGGAATTTATTATGACCTAAAATAAATTTTGGCGTTATAAATGTAATTTGTTGATTTATTATCGGCATAAATAAACCTCCAGTAGAAGTAAACATAGGTGTACCATTATCTATAGTATATTGATCTACAGTTTCAGAAGTACTTTCATTACATAATATTGAAATTCTTCCACTATATGCAACAAATGTTAATGTTCCCGATGTTGCACCATTATTAAGACATGTAAAACTAAAAGTATTTGTATCTAATACTGTTATCGATTTTTCACCTAGATTAATAGCATTAGAATCAGATGTTGTAATAACATTAATAAGCATACCTGTTCTTAATTTATGATTATTACTTGTTATTATTGCGGTTGTTGTAGTTCTACTCCAAGAAACAGATGTAGTATTAGGTACAATATCATGAATATAATAATTAGCCCAGTGTGATCCATAGATAGAGTTTTGAGCAGTTAGTGATAATGTACAACCAATACCATTAAAATTAGTATTTAATGATGATAATAATGGTGTATTAATATAATCACCATATACATTTTCTAATGTAATATTTTTCGATGAGTTATCTGAGGTAATAAGATTAGTTCTTAAGCCTCTAGTGTAACATCTTTGTATTTTAATATTATTTGCGGCAGCATTATTAGTTAATTGTACTAAAGTTCCTGACATAATTGGATAATATGTTAAAGAACCAGAAGTTGGGCCTGAATTCGTTGCAGCAAATGTAAAAGTGTTTGGTGTTGGTACAGATGTAATAGTTTTTAACCCTACAGATATTGTACTACTATTACTTGATATTAATACATAAATAGGATCGTTTACTTTTAAACCATGTTCATTATTAGTTATAGTTGCTGTCGTTGTCACCCTTGTCCAACCTATATTATCAACCTGATTACCACCCATATTTAAAGGTGAATTATATGTCCCAATATTTCTCAATATTATATCACCACAACCAGCACTACCAATTTGTAAAATACCATTATATGGTTGACATAAAGTTAACCCACCAAAATCGATACCATCTATTTTTATCCCTAAACATCTAGATGCTAAATCAAAAGCGAACATCCCAGTACCAATAAGTGTTGTAAGTGATGGATGGTCGTAATATGTTGTATTATTAAAACTTATGTTACTACATGTGGTCATAAAAATTCTACCACCACCAATTATAGTATTTACCCAATCACAATCTACAGTTCTTGTTATTGTATAACTACCAGTTGTAGAATTAGTTGATTTTTGTAAAGAAAAAACTCTATTATTTATGATATTAAATCCAATAATATCTGATAATGTTACAACATAATTACCTGTTGATGTTAAATTATGTCTTGACCAAGTACAATTTGTCATACTACCCCCAGCAAAATTTAACGACATTAATAATGCAAATTGACTGTTCGCATCTTCTTGACCAACACCAACATCACTCCAGCTAATAGGTGAAGCACATTCTGTTAATGTTAAATTAGTTAATATACCTGTATTAGTTATTCTAACAGAAAAAGGTTGGTTTAAATTTAGATACCAATTCATACTAGCTTTGTCAATATCAATAACACCACCCCCAGTAGTATTAAATTCATGTCTTGTTGCTAGTGTTACATTAGGTAAAACATTTTGAGTTAATGATTCTCGATTACAATTTCTAAAGAATATATTTGGTATTCTTATTCTTCTTCCTGATGGTGGTATAAAACCACCAGTACTATTTATACCATCACTACCAAATCTAACTAATCCTGTATTACTAATCCAACAAACTTTACCTCTTACAGCATCAGTTGCAATATTTGATGCAATGGCTGTAATACTACCAGCACAAGGATAAAATTCATACTCATTTGAATTAGTATCTGTTTCAACCCAAACCCCAGGAGCATAAACTAAACTACCATTACTTGGTATTTGATATGTTGTCGATCTAACACCATCAGTTATGGCACCTTGAAATTTATACCAATCACCTCTAACAATAAAACTATTCAATCTATTTACCGTTGTTGTTGATAAATCTGCACCAACAATTTCTAAAAAACCTTCTACATCTGTTCCTGTTGCCGATGCATTTATACCTGTTAAAGAACCAATTTTAAAAGGAACTTCATTCCATTGACGAATTAAAATAAATCCAGATGTTGGCATTGTCAAACCAGATGGTATAGGCTCGGCATTAAGAGTAGAATATACACATATTAGTTTACCGCTTGCATCATCTATTGAAATTATTGTATCTGGTGATGGTACATTTCCATTACCATTATTATATGGTATTAATCTTACTAATGTTGAATTAAATTCAACTGTACCGCCTAATGTGGGTGATAACACAATATCACCTATTATAGAACTTTTATTTTGATTTAATCCAAATCTTGAATGCTGATCTATGATCAGATGACCACCATTTATAACATAATCATCAATATGCTCAACTGTTATTGTACCAGAAGTACTACCAGCATTAATACATGTAAAGGTATATGTATTAGAATTAATAACAGTAACAACTTTAACACCTAATGTTATCGCAGCTATATCAGATGATACTGTAACAGTAATATTATCACCAGTAAACATCCCATGACCTATTTGTGTTATTGTTGCGGTAGTTAATGATCTTGTCCAAGTTAAACCACCAACAGAACCTAGTTTTACCAATGAACTTATATTAGTTGGTGTTGTAATTGTAAAAGTTGACATTTCATTTTATTTTATCTCACAAATTTAATAAAAATTAAAATATATTTTTACTAATATACTCAAGTTCTTTTTTATTAAATTCTTTATTTTTTACCGCAAGTAAACCCTCGTATTTTTCTAAAACAAGATGAATTTTATCTTTACCAATATTTTTTTCTTTTACTAATTCTTTTAAAATATTAACATGTTTATCTAAATAAGTATAATTAGGTTCTAAATCCTCATTTAATTTAACTTTAACAATTTTATCATCTTTCTTATTTGAGTCATAAACTTCAGTAACATTAACTTTTTTACTTGTTTCAATAACAAATGTTGATTCCCAAGGGGTAAATAATGTTCCTTCAGCGATAACCTCTAATGAAATTTTACCTCTAGTATTTTCAGGTAATAATTTCATTTTATCAATTAAAACCTCACATTTACCATTTTGGTTAATTTTACCACTGTATAATAAATTAATATTATCATCAGTTTCAAGTATTATTCTTGCAACAGATTCATTTATATTTGCACCTTCAATTTCAATGTCGCAAACAAACGTTTTATTTATATCTTTAAATATCTTATACATTTTTTTTATTATAAATACTATTATATTATAGTATTTATAATAAATTAATTTACAAAAAAATTTAATAATATGCTTACCGAAAAAAAAAGAGAATTTATAGTTTCATATATAATGAGATATTCTGATGAATTGGGTGATTATTTTTATGACCTTGCAAATGATGACCTTGAACATCATCTTGAAGGTTTAGATGATAAACAACTTATATCAATATATAAAATGATAAAAGATGAAATGTCAATTAATGAAGATAAAGACCCTTGCTGGAAAAATTATAAACAATTAGGTACTAAAGAAAAAAACGGTAAAACAGTACCAAACTGTGTTCCAGTAAACGAAGATTACGATACTAGACCTGCAATCAATAAAGATTATATCGAAATTGAAGCACCTGTTGGTTCAAAAGATGCTAAATATTTTGATGCTATTAAAGGAAATAACATCTTTAAAAGATCAAAATTTGGTACTAGAAATTATGAGTCCATTGGTAGAAGAAATTTTTATAATTTCCATTTATCAGAAAAAGATTTACTATTAAGTAGATTAAATAAATTATATAATAAGACAAATGATGAAAATATTTATAGTTGGATAGAATCAATTGAATCATATGACCCAAATATTAAAGAATGTGACGATATGAAACTATCAGAAGTTAGAAAAATAGTAAATAAACTTATTAAAGAATCTAAAGAAAATCAAATTAATTATAAAGGTAAAAATATTACAAAAAAATTTCCAAGTGGAATGTATGAATTTTATTCTGATAAACAGAAAAAATTTTTAAAATTTGATGATCTTGGTGCAGCAAAAAAAGCTGTAGATAATGATATGAAAAAATAATATGTTAAATTAAATAAAGGTGAATTTATATTCACCTTTTATTTTTTTATAATTACAGTATCTTGATATTGTTGATTGATTTACATTAAAATATTTTGCACATTCATATGTTGATTCAAAAGGTATTTGTTCATTATTATTTATATTAATAACAAGTACCTTTTTCATGTTTTTTGGTTTTAATGCCTGTAGTTTCTTTGTTTCTGATATATTTCTTTTTGTCTCTTCTTCTCTGGTTTTACCTTTCCAATATTTAGGCGAATTTTCACTTAAATATTTTCTTTCTGAATCAGTTTTTGGTTTGCCGTATTTTATAGCTTCAACACTTCCTTTTTTTGCTATTCTATTATTAATCCAATCTTCATTTTGTTTTATACCTTTATGTGAGGCCGACATTTTTAATTTTGTTTCATTAGATGCTAATGAATTATTACCACCATATTCTAAGTTATAACCAATATTTTTATCAGTTGAGTTGTATTTTAATATATAATTAATCTCCTTTTCATTTAATTCTTCAAGCGATATTGCAGTATCAATAATCTCAAATTTAAAGTTTTCAAAACCATATTTATTAAAAGCATTTAAAAGATAATTATTAGTTTTATTACATTTATATTCATTTATTCTTTCAAATAATGATCTTATTGTTTGCCCAATATAAATTTTATTATTTATAGTATTAGTTATTTTATATATAATACCTTTAATAGTTTCTTCATTTCTTTTTGGGTATTTTAAAATATAATTTTCTATTGATTTTAAATATTTCTTATTATTTTTTTTTGTATCAATAAAAGTAATATATCTTCTTTTTCTGGATTCTTTTAATACAACAGCATCAGGGTATATTGATTTAACTACATCAATTTTCATTGTACCATGTGTTTTTCTCATCCATCTTGAACTTCTTTTAACACCATTAATCAAAAAAGATATTCTTTTTAATTCCTCACCACTTTTTGTATAATTACCAGACATTAAACCCATATAATGCCAATTCATTGATTGATATATTGTACCAATTTCACCAGCATCAGGATCAACAGTAGCAGTGATAATTCTATAATGTGTTTCCTTTGCAATAATCTTATTAACTTTACTAATAAAATAACTTGCTGTATTTTTTGGTGTCCACCATAAACAAACACCTCTTGATAATAATAACATTTTACCTGTAAAACCAAATTTATCCCATGCACCAGTATTTTCACTATATTCAGGTGAATAAACTAACACACCACCTAAATATTCTTTATTATTAATATTAAAAAATATACCATAATGATATATTGTATGTGTTGGTAAACATCTTAACCATTCATATTCTTTAATAATAACCTCAGATTCTTTTTTTGTTATTCTTTTTATTGTGGTATTTTTTAGTAATACATCTTCAAGATTAAAATCAATCTTCTCTGTTTTCGATTTTTCTATTCTTATTTTATATTGATGTGCAATCATATACATATTTCAGTTTACCACAATCCCAAATTCTATCATATCCAGCCTCTTGCATAATTTCCCATTCGGTTTTATTATCATCATAGATTTCAGGAAATAATACTTTTAACCTTTTCTTTCCAAATGCAAATTTATGTAATCTTTTGTTTTTCTCAATACCACTATATTTAATATATGTATAATCTTGTCTTAAAACCTTATCTAAATTAAACCCAATTTTTGTATAAAAATTATCTTTTTTATTAATTGTCCATCTTAAATCTGCAAATGATATTACTCTACTAGGATTATGTTCTTTAATAAAATGTGAAAATAGTTTCGATCCAATACCAATAACATTATAATTAATATCAGTAGCAAATCTTTTTAATTCATAAATGTTTTCATCATGATTTTTTTCTTTTGATAAGACTCTTTTATTATCGAAAGTCATTACTGCTACCAATTTATCATTATAATATGCACCGTAATGAATATTAGATTTATCTTCACCTTGAATATGATTTCTATTTAAGAAGTTATTTTTAATAAATGGATCATCAATTTTTTCAATATTACATTTTCTTGCAAATATCTTTTCATTTTTATTTACACCTAGAATATGAAGAAATTTATTAATAACAACATGTCTATTAAATAACCATTCATCTTCAAAAATTTGTATCATTTGATAACCCTTTTCATTTGCAATTTTTAATTTATTAACATGATAATTACTATCTTTTTTACCTCTATATTCACTATGAAAATAAACACCATTATATTCGATCATTAATTTTTTGTCTGGTATAAAAATATCAACTTCAACACCATCTAATAATGATCTAACATTCTTTTTATATTTAATTTTATAATTATCTAATATTAAACACAATTCATTTTCCGCATTAGATCGTTTATTAAATTTCTTTGGCTTAAATTTTGTTTTTCTATTAATTAATATTTTTTTATGTGTTTTATTTGATATGAATTCAGAAACATCTGTAATATTATATTTAGTCTTGTATTCTTTTAATGTTATATTATGTTTTTTTAAATGTTTATTATTTATATTTTTATATTTAACACCACAAACCTTACATGTTACAAAATTATCTTGATTTTTTAATATTTTTTCTCTATTAATATATTTTACTTTGTTTTTAAAATATACTTTATCTTTTGGGTTATTCTTAATATGTTCTTCAATTGAAATATTATGTACGTTTTTTAAATGATTTTGATAAGCACCAGATTTATTATCAATATCTTCGGTTTTCCATTCACAATATAAACAAGACTTTGTTTTTTTTACTATTTTATCTTTATATATAAAATCAAAAAAATCATGATACCAATATTTTAAATTAGTATACTCAAATGATTTTCTTTTAAAATTAGATTCAATAGTATAATTAGGATATTCTTTTTTTATATGATCAGTAATCATACCTGATTGATTTTTATAATCAGAAAACTCTTTACCAGTTTTTTTACATATAGCCAATAAAATTTTATTATCATACTCTTTATATATGTTATTTATTTTTTTATTGAAATCGTATGATTTAATTTCTTTTTGAATTTTCGTAAAACTATGTTTTGTTATTTTCTCTATTTCACGCATAGATTTACCCTCTTTATAGTATGATATTATTATTTCAATATCAGTATTATTTTTTTCCATATTATAAATCCTTAATTAGGTTTAAAATCAAGACAAACATAAAAAAAACCTGTGAATAATCACAGGTTTTTAATTTTATTTAATTAATATTATCTTAATTGATCTGTGAAGGTAAATAAACCATCAACGTCAATTCTACCATAATATCTATTAATAACCATTTTCTTAGCGTAACGTGTCATAATACCTCTGATTGGTTTAAAATCAAATGGGTTATGCATTACAGGTGTTAACTGCATTGGCACGTATGGTGCGTAAATGTAGCCGGAGTCTAAGATTGAAGAACCTTTATGACCGATCAAGATTGTGCTTGCTGGTGCATATGGGTCTCTATATACCTGATATCTACCAGACAATGAACCAACTTTTTCCATACCTAAATTGTACTTATCCTGCTCAGGTGCAGCATTAGATACGTGGAAATAAGTCAAGTCATCAAATACAGCAGATACTTCAGAAGACACTACGATCCAGTTTGCACCACCTCTTAAGGTAGACTTATGGATTTGTGCAGACACTTGGTTAATTTTGGTAATCAAGGTCTGATTGTAATCTTTCTGAGTACCGAAATACATAGAAGACTGCTTTCTCAAACCGTTGTAATCCCACTTAGTAGTCCAAGCAGCACCTCTTCTCAAGTCTCTCAAGATTTCTCTATCGATCTCAGCAGCCATTTGCTCAGATAACAATGCTGTCAATTCAGCCTCAGCATCAATGTTCTGGAATGCAGAAACGTCTTGTGCTAATTCAGGTGTCCACTGTGCTCTCATCTTTCTAGAATCCACTGATACAGTGATTTCGTCCAAAGTGAAAGTTACTTCTGCCATTTCGCTATCTTCTTCAAGATCAGAATATACACTATATGCAAATCTGAAAGCTGTTGAAGGAGAACCAGATAAAGCAGCACCGTAACCATCAGCACCTGGGTAAGTCAAATCGATAGCGATTTTCAATTCACCAGCAGCATTTACAATTGCTTTACCATAATCTTGCACCAACACATTGAAATCAAGTGGAGTACCAGCAGTTTTAGTTTCTTCTGCAAACTCCGCAGGTGCAGATAAATCTTCACTTGCAGTGATCATTAAGCTTGACAAGAAAGCCTCAGTATCCATTGGAACACCTTGAGGGCCAACTAATTTACCTTTGTTTGTGATTGAGAAACCAGTAATTTTACCGATAAGTCTCTTATCACCAGCAGAATAAGATGCATCTAAAGTAACGTTACCAGAAGTAACAGTAGCAGCACCTTTTGATCTGTTATACAATGATTCACCTTCAAATCTGTAATCATTTGCGTAAAATGCATCATATAATGATCTTTCTTCAAACTGAGTTCTATCACCGTCAGGAGTAGTGGCAGCATTTCTATACGCACCGTTTGGTGAAGTATGTCTACCATTTGCTGATCTTGTAGAAATTTTAGGGTTGAAGAAGAATAATTTACCGATAGGCAAGTTCAAAGCTTGAACTGACACTAACTCATTTGCCAATAATTTAGAGAAAACTCTTCTAATTAAAGGGAAGGCTACGGTTTCAAACTGACCACTGTTAGCGGAATCAGTTGATTCGTTCATCATATAAGATAACTGGTTCTCAAATAATTGAGCGCAGTTTTCTTTTACAACACCTTTTAAGCCTTCTAACAAACCTAACTTTTCCCATCTCTGGGTAGTGATTTGTCTTTGTTCTTTTAGTTGTTTTAGACCGATGTTACCTACTTCGGTCTGACTAGTTAATAATCCCATATTTTTTTTTAATTTTTAATTAATTTCATAATAATTTTAAGCGTTACCCTCAAGCTTATTTATTAGCCTCATCATTTTAGCTAATTGTGGGTCTTGATAAGTAGTCGTTTCTTTAATCAAAATATCATTGTCAACAGTAGAGGAACCGCTTACAGATTCTTCAATTGTTTTCTTTGGTTTTTGATTTTCGTTAAGCTGTTTTTTTAATTCAGCATATAATTTTTTAGACTCTTCAATAGTCTGTACATTGTTAAACTTGTTAACAATTTCAATTTTTTCATCTAAATTTGTTAAATGCTCAACAAATAGATTATTCACGTGTGAAAGATTTGCATTATGGAAAACCATTTCAAAAAGTTGGTTCTTGTATTTTTCAACTTTATCTTTGTATTGTTTACTCAAACTCACCAATTCTTTATTCTCTTTCATTAATTTATTAGCTTTCGCTTTCAAAACTTTATATTCTTTGCTCTCTTTAACAGCAAATCTTAAATTCTTTTCTTTTTGTGTATTAATATTACCCTCAGAACCAGCTTGTCTCGCATTTTGATGTGTCATAACATGTGACAAGCCTTCTTCAAACTCATCTTCAGAAAGACCTTCTAATTCATTATCTAAATCAAGAAAATCTTCTTCTTTTAATTCATCATCATCCTCAAAATCAACATCAGCCTCATCATCCTCAGTATCATCAATTTCTAATGTTTCCATATTATCTTCTGAACCTTCTTCTGAGTCAAAATCAATTTCTTCTGATCCATCTTCAGAATCAAAATCAAAATTTAGGTCATCACCCTCTTCAGAACCTTCTTCAGAATCTAAATCAAAATCTAAATCATCACCATCTTCAGGACTTAGATCGTCTAATTCATTTGAATCGATAGAGTCAATATCAATGTCAATATCATCCTTTTCTTCACCATCAACATTTATATCAGTAATTTCAACACCATTTTCATCGAATTTGATGTTCATATTCATGTCATGTTCTCCAACAACTTTTTCGCTGTCAACATTTTCATCATCAATATTTAATTCTTCCATTGCTTCTTTTAATTCATCAATATTTATTTCTTCATCTTCAGTATTAACATCAGATTCATTAATTTCAGTGTCAACAATATTTTCTTCAGTAATATCTGAGCTAAAATCACTACCACCGCTAGGAATATCATCAACATTCATTTTCATAGAATCTGCACTTCCACCTACAATCGAATCTTCTTGTTGTTCGATCATCGATTCTTTTAACGATAATCTCTTTTGAATTTCTTCTTTAAGAATACTTTCGAATCTTTCTGATTTTTCTGAAATAAGTCTATTTTTCGCTGCGATATTTGCTGCTTCTTTTATTGCTTTTAAATCTGCTAAAGCTTCATTTATAACACTCATTTTTTGTTTATTTTTTTATAAATACTATTAATTTTATTTTTTTTAATTTTATATTAAAAATTTATTTAAATTATTTAATAATTTTTCGTTTATAGGATTTTTTTCTGTAAAATTTTGTTCACCTATATTATTTCTTATCGTTTTATTAAATAAATATGCGCCTATAGTTGAAGGTGAGTGAACAATATCAAAACATATTAATTCAAAATCATCTTGTACAATATTTTTACCATCAATAGTTTTTAATGACCCAACACCTCTACTAGAAATACCTAATCTTACATTTCTTCTTAAAAATTCTGCAATAGTATCCCCAGGTAATGAACAAATACCATATTTAGAATATCCTGGACTTGTTATTATTTCTAATGTACCCCATAATATATTATCTTCCCACCAAGTTTTTACAATTGAATGACCTATATTATTAAGATTTATATTAGAATCATTTGGGTGATTAACTTCGCTTAATGCTGAATTTGTTTGTATTAATTCTTGATATCTCTCAACCTCTCTAACTAAAATATGCTTAGGATATATTCTACCATTTCTATTTTCAACACCATATTTTTGTAATATACAATCTATTAATATTGGTTTTTCAGGATCAAAAATGATTTGTTTTGATTCATTAAAAAGATTTAAATTTCTTTCAGGAACAAATAAACCAGCATCATTTTCAATTAATAATTCTTTTTTCATTTATAATTAAATTTTACATAAATACTTTTATTATTACTAATAAATTATTAATTATTTATATCTTTTAACAGTATCGATAATAATACTAGCTACACTATCATAATATATTTTATCAATTTGTTCATCATCCATATCTCTATCGTCAATAACTCCGATTGAGTATAACATATCGTTGATTTCATTATAATAAATTGGTAATGTTATCATATTAGGTTGACCTCTCAATTAATTAGCGCATTTCTAATACCTTTAGTTCTAATGTCAAAATCTCTTTCACTTCTAAAAATTTTAAACATTTCAATAATTTTTTTATCACCTTTAGCATTTAAATCAGCACTATCATAGTCATCAAAATCAATATTATCAATTAATATATCTTTTAATGTTTTCATTGGTGATTTCTCTTCTTTAAGAATTGCCTCTACAATTCTTTTTATTTCAGTCATTTTTATTTTCATTTTTTATATTTATTAATATCAATTTCTTTCCATTTAACTAAATCCCAAAAATATCTTTCCAGCTCAAATTCATTTTTAAAATATTTTAATTCATTTTCTTTTGGTGTATAGTACACAGTTTCTCTACCATAAATATCAAGACCATCATATCCATTATTTAACATTTCAGTTTTTATATCTGTATGTTTATAAAATTCAGATGATCTTAATTCAAGATTATATTTCTTTAGATATGGCATTATTAAATCGTAATACAAAAAATTTTCAGCATCCATTGTTGATTGAACAACTTTAGGTTTTTTTGGAATAGCACCTAATACAAAATATACATCACCATATCCCTTTGCCAATTGTTTATTACCTAAATATGCAGTATATAAACCATAACCAAACCTTGCACCGCCACCATTATAAGAATATCTATCTTTCATTCCACGTAGTCTAACATTCTTTTTTTTCCATTTTAAATAAATCTTTCTTTTTTGATGATCTGAAAGATTTTCTATTTCTTCAAGAATAATATTAATTATATTCATATCTACATTTTCACATAAATACTATTTATATAAAAAAGACATGTTACCAAAAAAAAGAAAACAGAATGTTAGTACTATTAAAAATCTTATTGGTAAAGAAAGAATGAGAGAATTAATGGAAGGTACTGATATAAAGACAATGTATTTACCAAAAAATATAGGTATTGAGGATATCGATACTTCTGTCTATAATTTATTTAAGGACGAATTTCAATTAACAATTGATGAAGAAATTATTCCTGTTATTTATATGACAAATGAAAGATGGGGTGAATTTGAAAAGACTTGGCAGTATCAAGATGATGATAAAAATATTTTACCACCATTTATTACAATAAAAAGAGTAAATTCACCACAAAAGGGTACAATATGGGGTGACATTTATACGTATGCACAAAGAAGAACATTTACGTATAGAGATGTACCAACACTTGAAGATGATTTTTTAATATTTACTAGATATAAAATTCCACAGGCAGCACCAATTGATCTTGAATATGAAGTATCATTTTTTTCAATGTATCAAATAGATGAAAATATTTTTGATGAAAAAATAATTAGAAAATTTTCTTCAAGACAAGTTTACGCTAAATTTAATGGTAATTATTTTCCGTCTATAATTGAAAGTAGTTCAAATAATGACGAAGTTGACGATGCAAATGGTACTAAATTATATGTATCAACATATAATGTTTTAGTAAAAGGTTATCTTCAAGATGAATCTGAATTTGAGATTACAAAAACAACTAAATTTACAAGAGTAGATATAGGGATATAAAAAAAGCCCTTTCGGGCCTTAATTATTTTACTATTACAGAATCCTGAACAACAGTGTCAGCTTTTACTACAACAGTTGTATCTGTTACTGTCGTTTCAGTTTTTGATGTTCCGCATGATGTCAATGCGAAGATTGCGATAAACGCAAATGCAAATAAGTTTTTCATATTTATTTTTTTAAAGTCCACAAATTTATAATTAAAATTCTACTTTAACAAATTTATTTGTAAAAAAATTTTCAGGATTAGGATATTTTTTATGTTTTAATTGTTCTATTAGACTTGCAATATTTTTTCTAACTGGTGATGCAAAGTTAGTTTCTTTTTTTCTTGTTAAATTTGTATCATGTAATCTTCTGTCAAATGAATATGCCATTGATCTATATATTGTTTGTTTTGTTGATATTCTACCGATAATTTCAGTATCTGCACCACATATCCAAGGGTAATATCCATTAATTTCTTTAAAAAAATTTTTATCAATCGAAATTACACCATCAGCAACTTGTAATGATGCGGTATTTCTTTCTATTCTATTCTCATCAGTAAAATTTTTAAAACTAAATCTAATTGCTTTATATATATTATTATATTTAATAATTTCCGATATAAAATCTTTTTTCATTAAATCGTCAGAATCAAAAAATAATAATCTATCATATTTAGCAATTTGTGATAAACTATTCTTTATTAAATATGGCCCTTTATTTTCAAGAAAATAGAAAATATCATTTTTTTTTAAATAATTATTATAATTAATAAATTCAAGTGTTTTTGTACAACTATCGATACCAATTAATATTTCATAATTTGAATAATTTAAATCAGAAAAAGATTTTTCGATTGATTTAATACAATTTTCAATATATTGTACATTATTAAATGTTGGTACAATAACACTTATTCCATTCATTTTAAAACATTTTTTATTTCAATATTACTTAAATGATCATATATTTTTTTTAAATATCCATCATATCTCAATAATTTAAATACAATATTTTCAACAGAGTATTCACCATTATTTTCTAAACCTCTTTGTCTAAATTTTTTTATTTTATCAATAATATTTTTTATAAATTTAATATTATCTGATGCTAATGCAATGTCTATTTGATTTAAAAAGTAATTATATTTTTTTTCAAGTGTTTTTTTATCTAAAGAAATATTTATTTTCTTATCGGGTTTTACTAACCATTTATTTTTTAATAGACTATATACCCCTGTTGAGCTATGTTGTTCATCATATTTTTGAACATAAACCTCAACAAAATGATCTTCCATTTTAATATTATATTTTAAATTAAACAGTTTTGCTTTTGTTGATAGTAATTCATAATCATCTTTGACAATAATATGTAAATCTATATCGCTATTTTCATTATAATTATAATTAACAAGGCTCCCAGTAAGTGTTACGTCTAATATATTTATAATGTTTTGATTTTCACCTATTAGTTTTTCAGAAAAAAAATAAAAAATATTTAAAAGTTTATCTCTATAAATTGGATTTAATGTGTTTTCATCTTCAAATAAAAAACTTAACCCATTATTTACTTTAATTTTTGATAAATCTATTTCATTTAACATTTTATTCATTAAATTTCATTACAACATCTTCTCTTGCTGGTATAGCAGTAATTTTTTTATAAACAGATTCAATTGCACCTCTACTTTGTGTTGTACTATAATCAACATAATTAGGATTTGTTATTTCAAAATATCTTAATTTATTTGAATCAACATAATATGAAATATAATCACCTGCACTAATAATAATATCAGTTTTATTTAATTCTTTCTTTAATATGGTAATAATAATTTCACCAACATCCTCTCTTCTAATACCATTACCATTTAAATTTTTATTCTCACCTTGTTTAATACTGATTAAACCATATAAAACAACTGCATCTAAAAATCTTTTATCCTTAGCTTTTGTTTCACCGTATATATTATTTGATTTACTTTTTATATGATTAACTCTATGTAATAAAAACTTCATATTCAAATCATCCTTTATATAATGATTTAAATATTCTATATCTAAATTAAAACTTTCTTTAGAATAGAAGAAATTTAATCTATTATTATCATTTTCCTCAAACATTATTTTTCGGTTAAGAACTTATTTTCAAATGAATTTATAATTTTTTCATCACCAATTAAAAAATGAACATTAGCATACGCACCGCCACTTTGATCAACAAGTACAGTATATGGTTTTTCTAATAAATCTGGGTTTTCGTTTTTTAACTTTTCGATTGCAGTTTTTACGTTATAAGATTTAATTGTTATATATTCAACGTTATTATATTTATCTCCAACGTTTTTCATTATATTAGCTAATTTAGTAGTTTCAACATTAGCTTCATAGTTTTTTATATTTAATGGATTTGTTAAAGCGTACATTAAAGCAACACCACCAAATAATTTTTTAAACGATTCGTTTACTAAATTATTATACTCATCATTTATTATTTCATTAATATCCATAGTATTTTTTTTTATAAATACTATATTTTCTTTTAATGGTTTATCATTCTCAACTTTATCAAGTCTATCATAATAATCTGCTAATTCATACAAATGATCTAATGCGATTTCTTTTGCAATTTTTTTATCATTAGTATGTTCCATTTCAACTTTAATACCCTTTAATAACAGTTTTTTTAATTTATTTAAATGGATTTTATATTCATCTTTATAATGTTTTTTTGCAATATCAGTAATATTTTTACCATCAGCTAAACCACCTTTAATGTTTTCAAATATTCTATCCATATTCTTATCAAATAATATTTTTTCTTTATCAAAATAACCAATTTTACCAATTAAAAATATTCTACCTTTATAATAAGTAATTTTATCTTTATTTTCCTCAAATTCAGTATTACTATCCTTTGGTTTTACACCTTCTGCTGTTGATATAGTAATATGTGGATATTTATTTATTGAATATGGATTATCAACTAGTAATGCATCAACATTATCTGTTATTAATCTACCTAAAACTGCAACTCTTACTCTTTTCCCTAAAGGTAAATCAAGAATTCTATCTGGATCAAATTTTATTGTTGAATGATGTGCAAACACATTTTCATGCTCTGGTACAAATTTATTTATAATATCTTCTTTATTAAAGAATATTCCAGCATAACCGCCACTCTCAATCATATTTTTGTAATATTACCTTTATCACATTTAAAAATATTTACGTTAATATTTTTTTGTGCTAATTTATCCCTTAATGGATAAAAAAGTGCAAACTCTTTATCTCTGTCATCATAAATATCAATATCAGTTACCATAGGATACATTGATAAATAATTTTCAATTCTCACATCCTTTTCATTATTATTTTCTTTTAATGAATATATGTCAAATTTTAAATTCAAATGATTTAAAAGATTAATAATCTCATTCTTTAATTTAACAATTCTTGCTGTCATTAAGCATGTTAATACAGATGTATCATTATTATCTTTATTTAACATATTTCTTACTGGGTCATATGCTTTAATATCAAATATGGTATAATCTAATGTTTCAGGTTTTGACCACCAACCAATATGTGGCCATTTTACACCCATTTTATTTTCATATTCAATCATACCGTTTTCTTGATCAGGAGTTTTAACTAAAGTAGAGTCAAAATCATAAAAACTTATTTTAGTTATTCGTTTATTTGATTCAGTTATTAATCCTGATAATTCTAAAAATCTATAATAATCTTTATCTCTGAACATAATTTAAAATTTCTTCTTTTTTATTATTTATTGTGTTACTATATAAACCAATAATTATTTTTTTAAATATATCGGTTATTTCGTTTCCTTTGTATCCTAATTGCATAATATCATTTCCATTAACATCAAGTTCTTTTAACGTTTTAGGATATTTAAGGAATTCTTTAAATAAGTTTTGATAATCATTATTTAATAATTTTGTATTAATAATATTCTGATCTATTTTATTATATATATTGAATAATATTAATAAATTTTTTATTCTATCATTAGTGAAATTATTAACAAGATTTTCAATTGATGATATTACTTTAGTATTATCAATATCGCCTTTCATATTCTTTTTAAAATAATCACTAATATTATTTATTGAGGTATCATATAATAAACAAAAAATAAATTCACCCATATTTGATATTTGTGATAAATTTAAATCTTTGTTTATATTTGGATTAGTACCAAAAATATTTTGATATAAATTAGTTTCAATTAAGTCAAATATTGATTTCTCAGGATTACCTTTTTTTACTATCTTATCAAACTCAATTAATATTCTTTCAGAGGTTATACTTTTAATTTTAGATGCATTATTTTTTATTTCATTAAATGTTTTTTGTTCAATAGTAAAATTAAATCTTGAAGAAAATTGTATTGCTCTTAGCATACGGAGTGGGTCATCTGAAAATGCTTCAGGATTAACCATTCGTATCACTTTATTTTTCAAATCATTTACACCACCAAAAGGATCAATAATATTACCGTCAATATCTTTAGCAATTGCATTAATTGAAAAATCTCTCCTAAAAAGGTCTGATTCTATTGGTAATGTATGATCCGATTGAACCTCAAAATCAGTATATTTATCACCTGTTGATTTTTCAATTCTTGGGATAGCAATGTCTAAATCATCAGTATAACCATCAGGAATAAATTTTATTATACCAAAAGATTGTCCAACATTATTAACCTTTCCATATTTCTGTAAAATTGAATTTAACTGATCAATTGGGATTCCAGTAATTAGTATATCAATATCTTTAGAATCTTTACCTAAAAATGAATCTCTAACAAAACCACCAACATAATAAAAATTACCACCATTTTGTTTTATTTCTTTTACAAAGGGTTCATTTTTTAAATCTGTTAATTGATTAAATTCTTCTCTAATAATTTCTAAAATTTTCATTATCTTACAATAATTGGATGTTTAAATGGTTGATATTGTAATGTCTTGTTAAGATTTTCAGCAATGCTTGCACGATCTTCCATCATTTGTTTATATGACATCTTTTCTAAACTCTCTTTAATTTCGGTAATCAATTTTTCCTCTTCAGATTCACCCTCATCCAATAACATTCTGTAATCCATTGTTAATTGAACGTCATCAATTTTTAAATCACCAGAGAAAAAACCTCTTATTCTACCAATATTTTTTTTCACATATGCAAAGAATAATCTTCTTACCCTTGACTTCGAAACTGAGTTTAAATCATCCCAAGTTAATTCATCAATATTAACATCAGAAGGTAGTCTAATAATATCTTTATTCTTTTTTATACATCTAGTTTTTGATTTATTAGTTGTATCGTAATAAAAATACCAAACCTTTGAACCTTCAAGAGTTTTACCCCATTTTCCTGTAATTTCAAGCCTTGAGCCTGGAATTGGGTACAAATATAACATTTTTGTTCCTTCTGGGCCACCTGTTATTCTATATGTAAGATCAGATTGTACTAATCTTCTTTTAAATGCTCTGTCCTGTGATGACAATAATAATGAATATGTTGGTTGCATATATTGTGCTGGTCTACCCATATATGACCAACCAAAAGCACCCGCACCCCAATTAGAAACAGCAAAAGGATCAATTAAACCTTGATCCATATTAGCAGGTGTATACCATAACACCTCATTAATCTCTCTATTTGCAGGTAATTGATAAACTTGTGTATCAGCTTTTACAATAATATAATCTTTTTTTAATTCCCAACCAACCTTTGTACCTGCACCAAGACCAACCTGTTTTGAATATGCCTCGGTAAACGATTTTTCAAATTCAAGTGTTTTAGTTGTTAATGCTAATGTTAAATCTTGAGCATTAATGTCTATATTTTGTAGGTTATGCCATTGTTGTTCGATTAACCAATTATTAATTATTGAACTATAATCAGACAATGCTAATTTAAATTCAGTATTTAGCATCTGTTCATCTAATTCAAAATTTCTTTTAGGATAACCTAAATGGCTTTTAACCATTGCAAACAACTCTTCTTTATCTTTTTTTGAAATTATATTCATTATTATAGTCTTTAATATAAATACTACATTTAATCTTCAAACAATTCCATCAAAATATTTTGTTCATCCTTATATATAATCTGTTCCTTCTTTATTTGGAAATTATTATTAAATATATTTTTTCTATATATTGATTGTAAATTTTCTATAGGTGTATATTTATAATGAATATTATCATCTTTTATATAAAGTATAAAAGAAAATATTTCGTAATATTCAGCATTTTCATTATAATATGTACCAGTTGAGTTTACAAAACTATATAAAATATAATCTATATAAAAAATAGTTTCATGTAAAAAAATTTTAAATTCATAATCACTAATAATAGTATTATCTAATTTTTTTATTATATATTCACCATCTTCAACATATATTCTTAACGGATGCGGTAGACCATTAACAACAACAACAAACTCAGTTTTTGTTTTTACCTGTTTTTTTACTTCTTGCATTAAGATATTATAATATCTTTCTACAATTTTATACTTAGGCTTGTTCATTATCCCAATCTTTATCAATAATTAACTCATTTTTTGCTCTTGTATATGCAATATATTCAAGATTAATTTCTGCTTGGTTCATCCATGCGATAGGTGATTTAACTTTCATTTCATTTGGTTTTACAATAAAAACTCTATCAGCTTCTAAACCTTTTGATTTATGAATCGTTGACAATATAATACCACTTGGTTTATCACTAAAAATTTTATCAATAAACATAAGTATTTCACCAATACTTTTTGTTCTTCTCATAAGATTTCTAATAATTTCCATATTATCTCTAACAGCAACATATTTAGGATGTGTTTCAAAATCAGATATACCCATACTTACAAGATCAGCAATAGTATCATTAATATTATTGGTAATCATAGCTGCGATCTGATTAAATGTTCTTAGATTTTTTATTTTATTCTTAATATCATCACCAATTTCTTTACCAAGAATTGTTGCAACTTTATTATTATCCAATAAATCAAATACTAGTTTAATTAGTGGTGCATTTTTTCTACACAAAACATAGTCACCATCAGTAGCATCATCAATAACACTACCATATCTAATTACACCGTCAATAGCATCTTCTTTTGCATAAATATTTGGTACAATTTTTTGTGCTAATTTAACAATATTTTTTGCACATCTATATGTGGTTGTTAATGGTAGTGTTATAGTATTTTCTCTATTTGAAAACCAATTAAAAGCATCAATATCAGCACCCATAAAACCATAAATAGCCTGATTTTTATCTCCAAATGCTATAAGTTTACCAGTTTCTTTTTTTAACATTTTCGTTAATATCTGTTGTTGTGCTCTATTATAATCTTGACAATTATGAACCAATATACCATCAGTAGATTTATTTGTTGTAAAGAAATTCATATTATGTTTAACATTAATATCATATACAAATGAATTACGTTTAATTAAATCTATTGATGATATTTTAACTGCATCATACTGGGTAAAATCCCAATTGTAAGTACTATTTTCATTATATTCTTTAGTTAAATAATTTTTTATTAAATTCCAAAAATATTCCTCTTGTGTCGGATCAACAGTCAATTCATATTTTTTTGATTTAACTAATCTATACGATAATTCTTTTAATAAAAATCTTTTTTCTATTAGTTTTTTGCAAATCAAGAAATGATCAAAACTTTCTGCTTTTATTGAAAATTTATTTCTCGGATTTCTTTTAAAATTAGTATCCATATAAATAATTGCAAGATGCTTTTCATTCATTACGTTTTTAATAAAATTAAATCTATTAAATTCATAATTATCATTGTAAAATGCAGCAGTAATTAATCTGTTTTCAGTACTACCCATTTTAGTTTTTAATTTTTCACCTAACTTATATAATTCTTCTTGATAATTTTTTATTGTTGAGTCGGTTCTAGCAATTTCAAATGACACAGCATTATTTTTTTTTGAATACATAACTCTTGTCATTAATAATGATTGCATATAATCATTAATATCTTTACTACCAACCTTAGTTCTAAAAATATTATTATTATTAACAAATAAATAATCACCAACTTTTACATTTTCAAGTGTTTTAACAACAAAACTATTAGAAATATTATCCCAAACATAATGTTTATGATTTAAAGTTGTTTTTACACTAAATTTTGAGTCAGTTTTAACCCTATAAACATCTTTCTTATCAGAAGATTTCCAAACCCTTTCAATTGGTTTATATTCAGTTATATTTTTTTCAAAATTATATGATAATACTTTAATATCTCTATGGTATCTTTTTTGATAATGTTTATAAATATCCTTTATAGTCATTGCACCATTTTTTGTCACAATTTTTTGTGTAGATGGTAAACATTCATCAACAATAACATAATCATTTTGTATAATAAATAATTTACTGTCTATTGATGGCACAAAAACCATATCATTGAAATCAAAAGTTTTTGTATCATTTAAAGAAGCTTCTAATATTGATCTTATTCTTGTAACATCTAATGGTTCAATTTTATATCCATATTTATTTGCAATAAAATTAATCTGATTAGGTGTTTGTGATAAAGTAAGTTTACATAATGATACTATTGTTTGAAGATTCATTTTATATTGAGAAATATTTATTTCTTCTGGATTTAATCGCCAACTCTTTGATTTTTTCTCGATAATTTTCATTACTTTATCTTCATCAACAATAGCATTTTTATATTTCCTCAATATTGCTCCAAAACCAATTGCATGTGTAGTCGATATCTTTAAATTTTTCGCTTCAGGTAATTTAGTTTTTAACTCTTTTGAAATATGATTATTAAATGCAACTGTTGCTATTTTTAATTCTGGTTTATTTTCTAATATTCTATTAACGATACCTTTAATTGTAGTTGTGTTATGTGTTACAATAAAATTATCTAATAAAAATCTTTTATTACCATCTAATTCAAACCCATAGTAATTTCCAATACCAACATATTCAACATTAAATTTATATATGTTATAGTTATGCTTGCTTTCTAAAATTAAATCATCAAGTATTGTATCGTCAAGATATTTTTTTAAAAGTCTAAAATCACCTCTAACAAGATAACCGTTATAACCTTTTTCGTAATATGTAATTGTATATCCAAGACTTTCTACCAATCTTGTAAAAATATCAATATTGTGATCAATATTTCTTTGATAAAATCTAATATCTGAGTATTGAACAACACCAAAATTATTAACAATTGATGCAAAAATTTTTCTTCTGTTTTCAGAAGTAGTATTAATTATATTAGCATTATGTTTTTGTTTAAAAAAAGATTTACCAAGTAAAAAATAATCAGAACTTGTTTCATTATTAAAATCAACAACCTCTCTATACAAATAATGCATTTTTTGATCTGTTACAGATTTTTTTAAAAAAATATCTAACGGTATATCTGCTGTAAAGAATACTCCTGTCTTTACACGCTTTTTTAGTGACAAAATATGTACATCATTACAGATAAAAGATTTATTTTTTGTTGGTGATATTTTAAATAATCCACCCTTACCTGTTGTTGTTGATAAAACGTTTCTTGGTGTTGAATCATCACCCATCAAAACATCTCCAACAACTATATGCTCAACGTTTTTTATACTACCATCATACATTAAAATTTTTGTACCCTTTCCCAAACATTTCCCAGTACCAGCTTTAGCATCAACAAGTATATTGCTATCGCTATTTAATGCAGCATCGTAAATATCTAACTGTTCTTTTGAATCTTTGTGTGTTGACATATATAAAATTTAGAATACCTTACAAAGGTAAGAAAATTTAAATATATATTAATCTACCTCCTTTATTTTTATTTATTTTTAACCCTAACATGTCGATATTACTGTTATTCTTAACTTCATTAAATGTTAATGATCTATTATATATTCTCAATTTTTGAATACCACCATTGAAAGAAGTGTTTTGTGTTGTTTCTAATAAACCAAAATAATTAACTTTATTATATTGAGAATCATCATTAATATCAAATACATATGAATGTGTTAATCCAAAAGAATCACCACCCCAAAAAATATTATATGGTAATCCAATCTGTCTTGAAAACGGTATGTCTTCAATACCCCTAAAAAACGGATATGGGACGTTTTCTTCATTTAATGATACTTGACCATTTATGTATATTGTTGCCCTACTATTAACAGTAGTATAGCATTCAGGATCAACATTAGATAATGGTCTAAATACAACTGATATTGTGTTCCAACCAAAAGAAACCTTTTTTGTTGTTACGAAATTTACAATTTTATTGTTACTAAATAATGAAATTTCTAAATTACCTGATTCTAATAAATTAATTTTTAAAAAATTATCATTTAAAACATTATCAGAACCAGTATAATATTCTAAATTATTATAATTAACATCATAATTTACATATGTAATATCTTTTAATGTGTAGTAATAAAATTCATATGTACCGTCAACAATTCCTGTTGATGTTATTTGTTTTGATCTAAAATTTATTGAATATTGATCAGAAGGAATTTGAGCAGTATTATTATATATGAAAACATTTTCAATGTTAAAAATTCCTTTATATTGTGCAATACCTTCTTTAAAAACTATATCTTCTTTCTGCAATACAAACTCAATTTCTTCATCATTAATAACAGTAAAAATATTGTATGGTAATAATACATCTGAATCGTTATTTTTTAATGTATATACATTATTAACTGGGTTGAATTTATCAACAGCCCTAGCACCA
>Ga0209278_1000542_pt1 | contig 28033 bp, 27 predicted proteins | sample JI81BgreenDNA_FD_187504 | JGI IMG/M metagenome (GOLD analysis project Ga0209278, IMG submission 187504) | Wastewater effluent complex algal communities from Wisconsin, to seasonally profile nutrient transformation and Carbon sequestration -... | ecosystem: Engineered > WWTP > Effluent > Algae...
AGTTGCCGGGCCGCTTTTCCACGAAGGCCGCCATGCCTTCCTTCTGGTCGGCGCTGCCGAACAAGCCGTGGAACAGGCGGCGTTCGAAGCGCACGCCTTCCTTCAGGCTCATCTCGAAAGCGGCATCGATTTCTTCCTTCACGGCGATGCTGGCCAGCGGCGCCATGCCGGCAATGGTCTCGGCCAGCTTCAGCGCCTCATCCAGCAGCGATTCCGTGGGCACCACGCGCGCCACCAGCCCCGAACGTTCGGCCTCGGCGGCGTCCATCATGCGGCCGGTGAGGCACATTTCCATGGCCTTGGCCTTGCCGATGGCGCGCACCAGCCGCTGCGATCCGCCCATGCCGGGCGTCACGCCCAGCTTGATCTCCGGCTGGCCGAACCTGGCATTTTCCGCTGCAATGATGATGTCTGCCATCATCGCCAGTTCGCAGCCGCCGCCCAGCGCAAAGCCGCTCACCGCCGCAATCCACGGCTTGCGCGTGGCGGTGACATGATCATAGCCGGCGAAGAAATTGCCGCCATACATGTCGGCGAAGGACTGGGTGGACATTTCCTTGATGTCGGCCCCGGCCGCAAACGCCTTCTCGCTGCCGGTGATGACCAGGCAGCGCTGGCTGGCATCGGCATCATAGGCCGCGAACGCCGCGATCAATTCGCCCAGCACCTGGGAGTTGAGCGCATTGAGCGCCTGCGGCCGGTTCAGCCGCACCAGCGTGACCGCGCCCTGCTGTTCGACAAGGATGGTTTCAAAGCTCATGTCGCGTCCTTCGCGGCGGCATAATCATCCGCGCCCAGAAAATGGATGGAGACATAGGGTTCATCGCCCACCACCCAGCTGTCGTGGCCGGGGGGCACATAGAAAATGTCGCCGGCCTTCATTTCGATGACACGGCCATCGTCCATTGCCGCCGTGGCGCAGCCCGAAACCACCATGCCGACATGTTCGACATGGCAGGATGTGGCTCCACTGGCCGCCCCCACATCATGTCGCCAGCGCCAGCCGGGTTCATAGGTGGCGCGGCCAATGGTCATGCCGCCCAGCCGCACGATCTCGAAGCGGCCCTTGGCAAATTCGCGCACTTCGTCCGGGGATTCGAAGCGCTTCAGGATGACGTCCATGTCCATGGCTTACCCCATCGTGGGAATGACAAAGGCACTGCCGCCGTCGCTGCCGCCATCGGGCCAGCGGCCGGTCACCGTCTTGCGCTTGGTCCAGAATTGCACGCCTTCCATGCCGTGCTGGCCGATGTCGCCAAAGGCGCTGCGCTTCCAGCCGCCGAAGCTGTGATAGGCGACCGGCACCGGGATCGGCACGTTCACGCCGACCATGCCGACATTCACGCGGGCGGCGAATTCGCGGGCGGCGTGGCCATTGCGGGTGAAGATGGCGACGCCGTTGCCATATTGATGCTGGCTGGGGAGCTGAAGCGCGGTTTCGAAATCGGGCGCCCGCACGATCTGCAGCACGGGGCCGAAGATCTCCTCCTGATAGGATTTCATGTGCGGCTTCACGTGATCGAACAGGCTTGGCCCGATGAAGAAGCCGTCTTCGTGGCCCTGCAGGCTGAAGCCGCGGCCATCCACCACCAGTTCCGCACCTTCATCCACGCCCATCTGGATATAGCTTTCGATGCGGGCCTTGTGGGCAGCGGTGACGACCGGGCCATAATCGGCCTCCGGGTCGAGCGAGGTGCCGATCCTGAGCTTGGCCATTGCCGGCAGCATCGCCGCGCGCAGCCGTTCGGCGGTCTCCTCGCCAACCGGCACCACCACCGGCAGCGCCATGCAGCGTTCGCCGGCCGAACCGAACGCCGCGCCGGTGAGATCGCGCACCACCTGATCGAGATCGGCATCGGGCATCACGATGGCGTGATTCTTGGCGCCGCCCATCGCCTGCACCCGCTTGCCGCGCGCGCAGCCCTGGGCATGGATATATTCCGCCACGTCCGATGATCCGACAAAGCTGATCGCGGCGATGTCGGGATGCTCGATAATGGCGTCCACCATCTCCTTGTCGCCGTTCACGACGCTGAAGATGCCGTCGGGCAGGCCAGCGCGCCTGAACAGTTCGCCCAGCATGTGCGGCAGGGTGGGATCGCGTTCCGATGGCTTCAGGATGAAGGCATTGCCGGTCACGATGGCCACGCCGGCCATCCACATCGGGATCATCGCCGGGAAGTTGAACGGCGTGATGCCCGCGCCGATGCCGATCGGCTGCCGGAAAGCCCAAACATCGATGCCCGGCCCGGCGCCGTGGCTGAACTCGCCCTTCAGCACATGGGGGATGCCGCAGCAGAACTCGATCACCTCAAGCCCGCGCTGGATGTCGCCCTTGGCGTCGGCCAGCACCTTGCCATGCTCGCTGGACAGCACGGTGGCCAGCTTGTCGATTTCGGCTTCCACCAGCGCCTTGAAATTGAACATCACGCGGGCGCGGCGCTGCGGATTGGTGGCGGCCCAGGCCGGCTGCGCGGCGCGGGCGGCGGCAACCGCCTGCGCCAACAGATCCATGCCGGCCAGCCGGACTTCGGCCTGCACGCGGCCGCTGTTGGGATCATAAACGGGGGTGGTGCGGGCGCCGTGGACCACGGTCTGGCCGGCGATGAAATGATCGATGGTGCGCATGATCGGCTTCCTACGCCGGGGCCGGCCCGCGCGCTACCCGTAGAAGCATCAGTGCCAATGGATCAGCTCTGGCACGCCTCTGGCAGCGCCTGCCGGCAATGTTCATCGCCGCGCTCCACCTGCAGCGTGGCATGGCCGATGTTGTAACGGTGATGGAGCGCATGGGCGATGTTGGCGAGCGTCTCGTCGCCCGGATGGCCGGCCGGCATCACCAGGTGCGCCGTCAGGATGGCGCCGGTGGTGCCCTGCGGCCAGATGTGCAGATCATGCACCGCCGCCACGCCATCCAGGCCTGCAAGCCAGTCCTTCACGGCGCCGGGCTCGATGCCCGGCGGCACGGCATCCAGGGCCAGCGCCAGCGATTCGGTAAGCAGGCCCCAGGTGGCGCGCAGCACCAGCACGGCAACCGCAAGGCCCAGCACCGGATCCACCCATGTCCACCCGGTCAGGCGGATCAGCAGGCCGCCGGCCACCACGCCGGCCGACACGCCGGCATCGGCCATCATGTGCAGATAGGCGCCGCGGATGTTCACGTCGCCCTTGCGACCGCGCAGGAACAGGAGCGCGGTGGCGACGTTGATGATGATGCCGATGCCGGCCACCAGCATCACCACATTCCCCGATACCGGCAGCGGCGTCATCAGGCGGTGAACGGATTCGAAGGCGATGCCGCCGCACGCCGCCACCAGGATGAGGGCATTGGCCAGCGCGGCGAGAATGGGGGAGCGCTGCAGCCCCCATGTATAACGCGCGGTGGGCGCGCGCGTGGCCAGCTTGAACCCGCCCCAGGCAATCAGCAGCCCGGCCACGTCCGACAGATTGTGGCCCGCATCGGCCAGCAGCGCCATCGAATCATAGGCCAGCCCCGCCGCCGTCTCGATCGCGACATAGACAAGGTTCAGCGTGATCCCGATCGCAAAGGCCCGGCCGAAATCGGGCGGCGCGTGGCCGTGGCCATGGCCATGATGATCATGGCCGCCCAGCGGATGGCTGTGGGCGTGGCTGTGCATGGGGGTGTTGTATGGCTCGGTGATGGGTGAGTCGAGGGGGAGGAAGAGCAAGGAAGCAAGGGGGCGCGGCAAAGCCGCGCCGTCAGACGACACAAAAAAGGCGGCTCGAAAGCCGCCTGATTTGGTCGCTGGCCGGTCTTGGCCGAGTCTGTCCACTGCGCTGCGCGCTGTGGACTTGCCGGCCTGCGACTGGAGCGGGTGAAGAGATTCGAACTCTCGACTTCAACCTTGGCAAGGTTGCGCTCTACCCCTGAGCTACACCCGCTCACCCGTCGCCGGGAAGCGGGCCATTAGCGCCTGTGGTGACGGCGGGCAAGCCCCTTTTTTCCAAGGCGGTGCGCCCATCAGCCGTCTTGGCAAACCCGCCACTGCGCCCCCATATGGCTGTTGCACACCAAGACTGGAGCTCGAGATTTGGCCAGCATCCCCAACCCCGCCGCCGAAAAGGCCAGCATCGAAGCCTTTCGCCGCGACGTGATCGAAGCATCGAAGGGCGCGCTGGTGCTGGTCGATTTCTGGGCGGAATGGTGCGGCCCGTGCAAGACGCTGGGGCCGCTGATCGAAAAGGTGGTGGCCGCCCGCGCGCCCAAGGTGAAGCTGGTCAAGATCGATGTGGACGCCAACCAGACGCTGGCCGCGCAGTTCCGCATCCAGTCCATCCCAACCGTCTATGCCTTCCTTGATGGCCGGCCGGTGGATGGCTTCCAGGGCGCCCTGCCCGAACGCGAACTGAGCCAGTTTGTCGATCGCCTGCTGCAAGGCGTGCCCGCCACTGCCGATGAAGCCGCGCTGGAAGAGCAGGTGAACGCGCTTGTTGGCGCGGCCGACGAAGCCACTGCCGCCGGCGCGCACGAGGATGCCGCCGCCATGCTGGGCGCGCTGGTGCAGGAACTGCCCGAACGGCACGATCTGGTGGCGCGGCTGGCATTGGCCCTGCTGGCCGGCGGCAACGCGAAAGGCGCCGAAGCCGCGCTGGCGCAGGTGCCGGCCGATTCGAAGGACGAGATTGTGGCCCGCGCCCGCGCCGCGCTGGCGCTGGCGGCCGAGGCACCGGCTGCTCACGACGATCTTGCGCACCTGGTGGCGCAGGTGACCACCCACCCTGACGATCACGCCGCCCGATTCGAACTGGCCGGCGCGCTGGCTGCGCGCGGCGAGCGCGACGCGGCGGCCGAGCATCTGCTGGCCATCATCAAGGCCGATCGCACCTGGAACGAAGGCGCGGCGCGCGAGAAATTGCTGACCATGTTCGAAGCCGCTGGTTTGGCCGATCCGTGGAGCATCAAGACCCGCGCGGCGCTGCGCGCCATCTGGTTTTCATGAGCGAGACCGAAGGCCTTGAACCGCTGCCGGCCGCCGTGCCGGTGTTCCCGCTTACCGGTGCCGTGCTGTTCCCGCGCGGCGTGCTGCCCTTGAACATCTTCGAGCCGCGCTATCTGGCGATGGTCAAGGACGCGATGGCCGCCACCGGCGCCGCGAACCGCATCATCGGCATGATCCAGCCGAAGTCCGCTTCCGGGCGGAAAAGCGATCCGCCGCCGCTCTATTCGGTGGGCTGCCTGGGCCGCATCACCGACTATCGCGAGACCGATGATGGCCGCATCCTGATCGCGCTGGTGGGCGTCAGCCGCTTCCGTGTGGGCGCCGAGCTGGAGCGTGACACGCCCTATCGCCAGGTGATGACCGACTATCACGGCTTTGCCGATGATCGCCACGACGAGGACGCGCTCGACGCTGCCACCCGCGCCGGTCTGGAAGAGGCGCTGCGCCCCTATCTGGATGCGCGCGGGCTGTCGGCTGATTGGGAGGCGATCCACAACGCCGACGATGAATCGCTGGTGATCACGCTGGGCAGCGCGCTGCCCTTCGAGCCTGCGGAAAAGCAGGCGCTGCTGGAAGCCGGCACGCTGGCCGATCGCGCGCAGACATTGTCGGCGCTGATGAGCTTTGCCGCCAGCGGCGATGCGAGTGGCCTGCAATGAGCGGTTCCGCCCTTGATCCACGCCTGCTTGGCCTGCTGGTCTGCCCGCTCACCCGCCAGCCGCTGCGTTATGATCGCGAACGGCAGGAACTGGTGAACGACACGGCTGGCCTTGCCTATCCGATCCGCGACGGCGTGCCGGTGCTGTTGCCAGACGCGGCGCGCGAATTCCTGCCGCCGACAGGCTAGGCGAACGTCAGCCCCTTGAAGGCGCCGTCCGTCCGCCAGCCCTTCATGTAACTGAAGAAGGCGTTTGGCCCGGCAGGATAGCCAACGGCATATTTGGCCTTGGGATCCATCGGCTGGCCTTCGTTGTTGTAATAGCCGGGCGTGCAATCCGGGTTGTTGATCATCATCCCCGGCCCCGAAAGCAGCAGGTTCACCCAGTCTTCCTGCGCCTTGGTGTCGGGCTCAACGGTTTTCAGGCCAGCGTCGGTCATGTGACGGACGACGGCGGCGATGGTGGTGCCCGTTTCCATCCAGTTGTGCGGCACGTTGACGATGAAGTTGGCAGCCTGCGCAAACTGCACCAGGAACAGGTTGGGGAAACCGGCGCTGTTCAGCCCGTGCAGCGTGCGCATGCCTTGCGCCCAGGCTTCGGACAATTTCCGGCCGCCCCTGCCCACCGGATCAAAGCCGGCACGTTCTTCGGTGGGCGTGCCCACTTCGAAGCCGGTGGAATGGATGATGCAGTCCACTTCGTAATGTTTGCCATCCACCCACAGGCCGGTCTCGTCGATGCGCTCGACGCCCTTGCCATCGGTGTTGATCAGCGTGACGCTGGGCCGGTTGAAGGCCTGCAGATAGGCATCGTGGAAGCAGGGCCGCTTGCACAGCTGGCGATACCAGGCCTGCAGCGCCTCGCCGGTCTGGCGGTCCTCCAGCACGGCGACAGCCCGCTGGCGGATTTCCTCCATCTTCTCATGATCGGCCATCTCCCAGACCTTCATGATATTCTCGGGCGTCCATTCGCCGGGCGGCAACTGCATCACGCGGCTGCGGATGCGGCGCGACAGATCGGTCCAGCCATCCTGCACCCAATCCTCAGCCGCGCCGCCCATGCCCACGTTGGCAGCGAAATTCTCCAGCCAGCGCGTCTGCCAGCCCGGCGTGGCGATGGACTGGAACCATTCGGGATCAATGGGCGCATTGGCGCGCACGTCCACACTTGAAGGCGTGCGTTGCACCACGAACAGTTCGCCGGCATCGCGGGCCAGATGCGGCACGCACTGCACGGCGGTGGCACCGGTGCCGATGATGGCAATGCGCTTGTTGCCAAGCTTGTCCATCGGCGCGCCTTCGGCGTTACCACCGGTGTAGCCATAATCCCACCGGCTGGTGTGGAACTGGTGGCCCTTGAACGTCTCGATGCCCGGGATGCCGGGAAGTTTGGGCACGTTCAAGGGCCCGGTGCCGATGCCGACGAAATCGGCGGTGAACCGGTCCCCCCGGTCCGTCTCGATCAGCCAGACCTGCCGCGCCTCGTCCCATGTCAGCCGTTCCACTTCGGTGTGGAACAGCGCCTTTTCATACAGGTTGAAGGTGGTGGCGATCTTCCGGGCCTGCGCCAGGATTTCGGGCGCGTGGGCATATTTTTCGGTGGGCACGTGGCCCGTCTCTTCCAGCAGCGGCATGTAGATGATCGACGCCGTATCGCACTGCGCGCCCGGATAGCGGTTCCAGTACCAGGTGCCGCCCACATCCCCGCCCGCCTCGATGATGCGGACTTCCGTGATGCCCGCCTGTGCCAGCCGCGCGCCAGTGCACAGGCCGGCAAAGCCGCCGCCCACCATGGCAAAGCGCACGTGATCGGTGACGGGCGCGCGTTCGGTGCGCGGCGTGTAGGGATCGGCCAGCATGTGCGGGAAGTGGGTGGCCACCCGCACATATTGGGCATTGCCCTCGGGCCGCAGGCGCTTGTCCCGTTCGGCGCGGTATTTTTCAAGGAGAGCGTCACGGTCGATCATGGCCGGCAGCCTGTGGCCAGCCGTGCCGCGCTGCAACGCTGAAACTTGCTAGAGGGCGTCGCAGAAGAATGGCCATCCATTCTTCTGCGAAAGATGCCCGACCACAAAGGCCTAGACCAGTTCGCCCCTCAGCAGCGCCGGCAGCTTGCCGGTTTCGCCGCGGGCCTGGTTCATGAAGAAACGTTTCAGCGGCGGCATCCGCTCCACGGCGGCAAGGCCCGTGCGCCGCACCAGGCTGGGCACACTGCCGGGCACCGCGAACAGGCGGTTCAAACCGTCGGTCACGGCGCACACCAGGCTGTTGTCGAACCGGCGCCACGCCGAAACCTGCGCCAGCACATCCGGGCTGCCCAGATCGAGGCCACCCCGCGCCGCGTTGGTGAGCACTTCGGCCGCCGCTGCCACGTCGCGCAGGCCCATGTTGAGGCCCTGGCCGGCGATGGGATGGATGCCGTGCGCCGCATCGCCGATCAGCAGCAGGCGCGTGTCGGTATAACGGGCGGCATGATGGTAGCCCAGCGGCCACACCGCCTGCGGGGCAATCACCTCGATTTCGCCCATGGTGCCATCGCAGCGCGCGGCGATCTCGGCGGCGAGTTGCCTGGGGCCAAGCTTCTTCGCGGCGTCCATGTGCTTGCCGTCCACCGTCCACACGATGGCGGTACGCGGGCGGCCATCATCGGTGTCGCGCATCGGCAGCAGCGCCAGCGGCCCCTGGGGGTAGAACAGCTCGCAGGCGATATTGTGATGCGGCACCGTATGGGTGACCATGGTGATCAGCGCGGCGTGCGGATAGTGCCATTGCGCGATCGGGATGCCGGCGGCCTCGCGCGTGGCCGAACGGCGGCCATCGCAAGCGACCACCAGCGGCGCGCGGAACACGCGGCCATCGGCCAGCCGCAGCGTGGCGGCGTGATCGTCGCGGTCGATGCCGGCGACCGTCACGGGGGCGAGCAGCGTGACTTCGGGGCAATCGCGCACCGCGCGCAGCAGGCCCACGCGCAACAGGCGGTTTTCCAGCATGGTGCCCAGCGGATCGTTTTCCGCGCCGGCATCGAAGTGCAGGAATTGCGGGTGGGTGCCATCTGTCACGCGGATCTCGCGGATCGGGCAGCCGTGGGCATCAAGGATATCGCCAAGGCCCAGCGCCCGCAGCATCCGGCCCGACGCCGATGCAATGGCGCTGGCCCGGCCATCGAAGACTGGCAGCGTGGTGGTATCGAGGTCCTGCGCATCGACGACGATGCTCGTCACCTCGTGACGGGCCAGCGCCAGCGCCAGTGTCGCGCCCACCAGGCCGCCGCCAATGATGATGACGTCTGAATCCATGCTGTTCATGGCCACAGCCCTAGCGCAGGCAGACGATTCCCCCAAGCGGGACATGATGTCCTGCGTGCGGTGTGGACGCGCTTTTCCTTGACCGTTTGCCGTTCCTGATTCATTCTGGAAAGGCTTGTGGCGGGGGATCAACATCAGCGGTTGCAGATGCTTGCGACCGGATTTTCAGACAAGCAGTGATGTATTCAGGCAATGATTTGTTCATGAAGGGTTGAACAGGGCAATGGCAACGCGGGCAGCAGAGGCAGTTTCGCCGCGCACGAGGCGGGCCACGGCGCGCCCGGCTGGCGGCCCGGCCTGGCTGGTGACGCTGCGCGTCGCCCTGGCCGTGTTCATGCGGCAGCTGGCCCGCATGGCCGCCGGCGCCGGCATTGCCATCGCCGGCCTTGCGCTGGCCCTCGCCCTCACCAGCCATTCGCCGCTGGATCCCTCGTTCAACACCGCGACGGCCCGTGCACCGGGCAACGCACTGGGCGGGTTTGGCGCCCATCTGTCGGATCTGTTGCTGCAATTGGCGGGCTGGCCGGTGCTGTTGCTGGTGCCGGCGCTGGTGCTGGCCGGCTGGCGCGTGGCGCTGAACCAGGGCGTGCCGGTGCCGCGCATGGCCGGCGGCACCATTGCCGGCACGCTGTTCATTTCCGCTGCGGCTGGCGGTTTCGATCTGCCCGGCGCCGGCGCGCCGGCAGGGCCCGGCGGCCTTATCGGGCAGGGCCTGGCGCGCCTTGGCATGGCGCTGGAAACCGTTCCGGAACTGGCAGACGTGCCGGTGGGCGTGGTGCTGTCGCTGCTGCTGGCCCCGGCCGGGCTGGCGCTGATTGCGTTCGGTACCGCGATTTCGCGGGATAGTGTGGCCGATGCCATCGAGACCGTGCGCGGCTGGTGGCAGGGCACGCCCGATGATGATGCCGAAACGCTGACGCTGCCGATACCGGCGCCCAGCGTGCGCCGCAGCAAGGCGGAACCCGAACTGATTGCCGAACCGGCCCCCGGGCCCACCGTGGTGACGCGAGAAGAAGCGCCAGCGCCCGGAAAGCGCGTGCGGCGGGACCGTCAGCAGGCGCTCGATCTGGGCGATGCCGCCGTGCTGCCGGGGCTGGACCTGCTGGCGCCGCCGCCCGCCGCACCGCGCGCACGCATCGATGCCGGCGCACTGGAACAGAATGCCCGGCTGCTGGAAGGCGTGCTGGAGGATTTCGGCGTGCGCGGCCGCATCGGCGAGGTGCGCCCCGGCCCCGTCGTCACCATGTATGAACTGGAACCGGCGCCGGGCATCAAGGCCAGCCGGGTGATCGGCCTTGCCGATGATATCGCCCGTTCGATGAGCGCGCTTTCGGCGCGTGTCGCGGTGGTGCCGGGCAAGAACGTCATCGGCATCGAACTGCCCAACCAGGTGCGCGAAACGGTGTCGCTGTCCGAACTGCTGGGCAGCGCCGCCTTCGACAGCCGCAACGTCACGCTGCCGCTGGTGCTGGGCAAGGACATCGCCGGCGATCCGGTGGTGGCCGATCTGGCGCCGATGCCCCACCTGCTGATCGCCGGCACCACCGGTTCGGGCAAATCGGTGGGATTGAATGCCATGATCCTGTCGCTGCTTTACCGGATGACCCCGGCGCAGTGCCGCCTGATCATGATCGATCCCAAGATGCTGGAACTGAAGATGTATGACGGGATCCCGCATCTGCTGGCCCCCGTTGTCGTCGATCCGCCCAAGGCCATCCGCGCCCTGAAATGGGCCGTGGAGCAGATGGAGGATCGCTATCGCAAGATGAGCGAGCTGAACGTCCGCAGCCTCGCCAGCTTCAACCAGAAGGTGAAGGAAGCCCAGGCCGCCGGCAAGCCGTTCGTGCGCCGCGTGCAGACCGGTTGGGATCCCGAAACCGAGGCCCCGATCATCGAGGAAGAACTGCTCGATTTCGAACCCATGCCGCTGATCGTCATCGTGGTGGACGAACTGGCCGATCTGATGATGACGGCTGGCAAGGAAGTGGAATTCCTGATCCAGCGCCTGGCCCAGAAGGCGCGCGCCGCCGGTATCCACCTGATCATGGCAACACAGCGCCCATCGGTGGATGTGATCACCGGCGTCATCAAGGCCAATCTGCCCACCCGCATCAGCTTCCAGGTGACCAGCAAGATCGATTCGCGCACCATCCTGGGCGAACAGGGCGCCGAACAATTGCTGGGCAAGGGCGACATGCTGTGGATGTCGGGCGGCAAGCTGGTGCGCGTGCACGGGCCGTTCGTGTCAGACGATGAAGTGGAAGCCGTGGCCGAATTCTGGCGCGCGCAGGGCTCGCCCGATTATCTGGACGCCGTCACCGAGGAACCGGCGGATCTGGATGGCCAGCTTGATCTGGCCAGCGCCGGGCTGACCGGCGGCGGCCGCGGCGATGACGAGGCGGATGTCTATGCCAAGGCCATCGACGTGGTGGCCAAGAACCAGAAGGCCAGCACCAGCTTCATCCAGCGCCACCTGCGCATCGGGTACAACAACGCCGCCCGCCTGATCGAGCGCATGGAGCAGGACGGCTTCGTGAGCCGCCCCGATCACGTCGGCCGGCGCGAGGTGTTGATCGACGAGTATGGAAACCGGCGCTAACCGCGCAGGAACAGGCCCACGGTGAGGCCGAAGCCGATCACGATCACCGCCACTTTCAGGGCCTTTTCCGGCACCACCGCCAGCGCCTTGGCACCCACATAGCCGCCGGCCATCGCGCCGACGCCCACCACCAGCGCGTGCGCCCACGCGACATTGCCAGTGAGCGCAAACAGGATCGCCGCCGTGGTGTTGGACAGCGAGACCAGCACATTCTTGGTGCCGCCGGCGTTGCGCACGGGCAGGCCGGCGATGGTGAGGCTGGCCAGCGTGAGGATGCCGGCACCACCGCCAAAGAAGCCGCTGTAGAGCGCGATCAGCGATTGGGTGAGCGCCGTGACCCAGGCCGGCGGTGGCGGCTTGTCCAGCGCCTTCTTGGGCCCGAACGCGCCCCAGGCGAACACGATGGTGGCGAGCAGCACGAGCCACGGCACCATGGCGGCAAAGATGCGGGTGGGCGTCGCATTCAGCAGCGCCGCACCGGCCACGCCGCCCACCAGCGCAATCGCCGCCAGCGCCTTGAACGACAGCCGTTCGGCCCCCGCCACCAGCTTGCGACCGGCGATCCCCGTGGTGATCTGGCCCGGAAACAGCGCCATGGTGGAGGTGATGTTGGCCAGCTTGGGATCAAGCCCGGCGGCGATCAGCGCCGGCAGGGTGATGAAGCTGCCGCCGCCGGCCAGCGCGTTCTGCGCACCGGCCCACAGGCCGGCGCCGAGCAGCAGCGCCAGCATGGCAGGTTCAGGGAAGGACATGCCCAGCATCGCGGCGCGGCTTGCACCGAAATCACCGCTTTGGCGACAGTTTTTGGCGGTGTGCTGCCTTGGCGCGCCCGGCGTTTGGCTGTAGCGTCTTTACGCAAGCAATAATCGCGCCAATTGCCTGGATGCCCGCATGACCACCACCGACAGCCTTGAGCGACCGGCGATGCCGCCTCCCAACGGGGAGGTGCTGCGTGGCCTGTCGGTCGACGGCATCGGCAAGAAATATGACAAGCGGGTCGTGCTGCGCGACGTGTCGCTTTCGGTGCGGCGCGGCGAAGTGGTGGGCCTGCTGGGCCCCAACGGCGCCGGCAAGACCACCTGTTTCTATTCGATCATGGGCCTTGCCATGCCGGATTCGGGCCGCATCCTGCTGGATGGCCACGACATCACCGGCCTGCCGATGTATCGCCGCGCCGCGCTTGGCCTGGGTTATCTGCCGCAGGAAACCAGCATCTTTCGCGGCATGACCGTGGAACAGAACATCATGGCGGTGCTGGAGGTTGCGGAGCCTGATCGGGCGGCGCGCGCCGCGCGGCTGGAGGAGCTGCTGGGCGAATTCAACATCACCCGGCTGCGCGCCGCGCCCGCCATGGCGCTTTCGGGCGGGGAACGACGCCGCGCCGAGATTGCCCGCGCGCTGGCCGCCAACCCGTCGATCATGCTGCTCGATGAACCCTTCGCCGGCATCGATCCGATCTCCATCGCCGATATCCGCGCGCTGGTGGTGCAGTTGCGCGCGCGCGACATCGGCGTGCTGATCACCGATCACAACGTGCGCGAAACGCTGGAAATCGTGAATCGCGCCTGCATCATCTATGATGGCCGGGTGTTGTTCGAAGGCACGCCCGAAGCACTGGTGGCCGATGAAACCGTGCGCCGCGTCTATCTGGGTGAGGATTTCAGCCTGTGATGCGGGCAAGCCGGACCATCTGAGATGGCCCTGGGGCCGCGCCTTGAACTGAGGCAATCACAGCAGCTGGTGATGACGCCCCAGCTGCAGCTGGCCATCAAATTGCTCACGCTCACCAATGTCGAGCTGGAAGGCTGGATCGGTGAGGAACTGGAACGCAACCCGCTGCTCGCTGCCGGCGACGCGGCCGATCCGCCGGAGCCCGTGGTGGTGGGCGGCGTCGATGCCGCGCCCGAGCCTGTCACGGCCATCGAGGACGTGACCAGCACCGGGCTGGAGCAACTGTTGAAGGATGGCCTGCCGGAAAGCGGCGCTCCGCTGGAAGCCGATTACACCGGCGAGCGTTTCCATCACGACTGCGCGTCAGACCAGCCGGCTGATTGGGGCGAGCGCGCCAGTGCCGGCGGCAGCGAAGAAGACGGCTTCGATTTCGACCGCATCGCCAGCGGCGGCGAAACCCTGGCCGAGGTGCTGGAACGGCAGGCCACCGCCGCCTTCGAGGGCCTTGATCTGGCCATCGCGCGCTTCATCATCGATGGGCTGGACGAGTGCGGTTATCTGGCCGAACCGATCGACGAGATTGCCGATCGGCTGGATGTTTCGCCTGCCCGTTGCGAGGCGGTTCTGCTGCAGGTGCAGATGTTCGATCCGGTGGGCGTTGCCGCGCGCAGCCTGTCGGAATGCCTGATCGCCCAGGCCCGCGCTGCCGATCGCTGCGATCCGGCGATGCACAAGCTGCTGCTGAACCTCGATCTGGTGGCACGTGGGGACATGAACGGCCTGATGCGCCTGTGCCGGGTGGATCGGGACGACATCGTGGACATGATCCGCGAGCTGAAATCCTATGATCCCAAGCCCGGCCTGCGCCATGCTGCCGATACCGCCACACCCGTGGTGCCCGATGTGTTCGTGGTGCGCGGGGCCGACGGCTGGCAGATCAGCCTCAACCAGGCGACGCTGCCGCGCCTGATCATCGATCGCGACTATCATGCCGAACTGGCAAACGGCGCAGACAAGACCACCCACAGCTTCCTGAACGAATGTGTGTCCAGCGCCAACTGGCTGCTGAAGGCGCTGGACCAGCGCGCCCGCACCATCGTGCGGGTTTCCACCGAAATCGTGCGGCTGCAGCAGGGCTTCTTCGAGGTGGGCGTGAGGCAGTTGAAGCCGCTGACCCTGCGGCAGGTGGCGGATCTGGTGGAAATGCATGAATCGACCATCAGCCGCGTGACCAGCAACAAGTATCTGCTGTGCGAACGCGGCCTGTTCGAGCTGAAATATTTCTTCACCTCAGGCGTCGCATCCGGCGATGGCGAGGCCGCGTCGGCGCTGGCCGTGAAGGACCGCATCGCCAGGCTGATCGCAGCTGAAGGCGATGATGTGCTGTCCGACGACAGACTGGTGGAACTGCTGGTGGCCGAGGGTTTCGACATCGCCCGGCGCACCGTGGCCAAGTATCGCGAGGCACTGGGGCTGGGATCATCGGTGCAGCGGCGCCGGGCGCGGGCACTGCGGGCAGCATAGGGCGCGCGGCCCGTGGCGCGCAGCCTCTGGCGCGACAGGGCGGCCCCTTCACCGCCAGTTCAACTATGCTAGGCAAAGGGGGTGACCGTGCGCGCATTTCTTGCCTTGCTGGCGATTCTGCTCACCCTGTTGCCGGGTCCGGCGGTGGCGCAGTCGATCCTGCGCGATGCGGAAACCGAGGCATTTTTTCGTGACATCAGCCGCGATCTCGTGCTGGCGGCCGGGCTTGAGCCGAACAACGTCCACTTCATCCTGGTGGGGGACAACAGCATCAACGCCTTCGTGACCGGCGGCCAGAATGTGTTCATCCATTCGGGCCTGATCATCGCGGCCGACAATGTGAACGAACTGCAGGGCGTGATCGCCCACGAACTGGGCCATATCGCGGCCGGCCACAACGTGCGGTTCAACGAAGGCGCCGGCCCGGCCAGCCGCATTTCCATCCTGTCGCTGATCGGTGCGGTGGCCGCGATGGCCGCCGGCGCCGGCGAGGCCGGCATGGCCATCCTTGGCATGGGGCAGACGGCGGCGATGGGCAAGTTCCTCGCCTTCACCCGCGATCAGGAAAGCCGCACCGATCAGGCCGGCGCGGTGTTTCTTTCGAAGGCCGGCATTTCGGGCCGCGGCTCCATCGATTTCTTCAAGAAGTTGCAGAACCAGGAGTTCCGCCTCGCGATCCCGCAGAACAACGAATATGTGCGCACCCACCCGCTGTCGGGCACGCGCATCAGCAACCTGCTGGCCGTGTACGAGAAGGATGCAGCCTGGAACAAACCGGCTGATCCGCGGCTGCAGGCCCGGTTCGAGCGGATCAAGGGCAAGCTGATCGGTTTCGTCGAGGAACCGCGCATCGTCATGCAGAAATATCCCGATGGGGTGAACACGCCGGCCGCGCTCTATGCCCGCGCCTATGCCTGGCACCGTTCGGGCTATCCGGATCAGGCGATGGCCAACGCCGCACAACTGGTGGCAAAGGCGCCGGACGATCCCTTCTTCCTGGAATTGCAGGGCCAGATCCTGCTGGAATCCGGCAAGGTTGATGATGCCATCCCGGTGCTGCGCCACGCCGCCGATCGGGCGCCGTTCGAACCGATGATCCTCACGCTGCTGGGGCATGCGCTGGTTTCCAGCGAAACGCCGGCCCTGCAGACCGAGGCCGAGCCGCTGTTGAAGAAATCGGTGGCGCTGGATCGGGAAAATCCCTTCACCTGGTACCAGCTTGGCGTGATTTATGATCGGCGCGGGGACAAGCCGCGTGCCGCGCTGGCCGCAGCCGAACGTTTCAGCCTTGAAGGCAATGCCATGGGCGCCATGATGAACGCCCGGTTGGCACGCGCCGCCTTGCCGGCAGGCTCGCCTGACTTTATCCGGGCGGATGACATCATGATGGTGGCCGGCGACGCGCTGGAACAGCAGAAAAAGAAGAAGAGGTAACAATGGCCAATTTCTGGCAGCGGCGGCTGAGCATGGCAGCCGGAGTGGCGCTGGCCATTGCGGGCATTGGTGTGGGTGCGGGCGCCGCCATCGCCCAGGGCCAGGCCGCCAACCGGCCGGGCCGGGCGGAAATCGAGGCCATCGTTCGCGATTACATCCTGAACCACCCCGAAATCATTCCCGAAGCCGTGGCGCGGCTGGAACAGTCCGAAGCGCGCAAGGCGCTGGCCGCCAACCGTGCGGCCATCGAAAAACCGTTCCCCGGCACGGTGGCCGGCAATCCCAACGGCGACGTGAAGCTGGTGGTGTTCTTCGATTATGCCTGCCCCTATTGCCGGCAGGGCAGCCAGGACGTGGCGCGGCTGCTGCGCGAGGATCCCAAGCTGATGGTGATCTATCGCGATTTCCCCGTGCTGTCCCCGGCCAGCACGGAAGCAGCAATGGCCAGCCTTTCGGCCGCGCAGCAGGGTGGTTACGTGAAGTTCCACGATGCCATGTTCGCCAGCCCCGGCCGGGTGAGCCTGGCCCGCACCATGGGCATCGTGAAGGGCGTGGGCCTGAACCAGGATCGCACCACGGCCGATCTGCAGAACGCCAGCCTGAAGGCGGAGATTGATCGCAACCTGATGCTCGGCCGCGAACTGGGCCTGACCGGCACACCCAGTTACGTGGTTGGTGATCGCATCCTGTCCGGCGCCGTGGGCTTTGATCGGCTGAAGGAAGCCGTCACCGCGGCGCGGGCGGGCCGAGCCGGCTGATGCTGGCCGGCCGTTATCGCGGTTTCGATGGCGCCGATCTGGCCGTGGCCGAAATCGGCGAGGGCCGCCCGATCATCCTGCTGCATGGGCTGTTTTCATCGGGCGAGATGAACTGGCGCAAGTTCGGCGCGGCGGCCGAGATTGCCGGCGCCGGTTTCCGGGCAATCATGCCGGATTTCCGTGCCCACGGCCAAAGCGCCGCCCCGCACGATCTGGCCGCCTATCCGCCCGATGTGCTGGCGCTGGATATCGAGGCGCTGGTGGCGCAGCTGGGCCTGACCGATTTCGATCTTGCCGGTTATTCGCTGGGCGCGCGCACCGTGGTGCGGCTGCTGGCGCGCGGCATGCAGCCGGCGCGCGCCATCTTGGCCGGGATGGGCCTGGAAGGCATCACCGGTGGCACCCGACGCGCCGATTTCTTTCGCCGGGTGATCGACCGGCCGGACGGCTGGCCCGCCGGCAGCCCGGAAGCCTTTGCCGCCGCCTTCATGAAGCAGAACAAGGTGGACACCGCCGCCGTGCGCCTGCTGCTGAACAGCCAGCAATCAACGCCGGCCGATGTGCTGCACACGCTGGGCACGCGCTGCCTGGTACTGTGCGGGGTGGATGACCGCGACAATGGTTCCGCGGCCGATCTGGCGCTGGCGCTGCCAAACGCGGCGCTGGTGGAAATCCCGGGCAACCACATGAGCGCGGTGACCAAAGCGGATTTCGGCACCGCCATCGCCGCGTGGTTGGGGCATGGATATTGAGGGGAGCATTGCCATGAACATCTCGCACATCGCACTGGCTGCCGCGCTTCTGCTGCCGGCAACCGCCCACGCCGCCGAACCTGCTCCCGCCCAACCCACGGTGGCCGAGGCCAAGGCCTTCGTTGCCGACGCCGAAGCCCAGCTTTCGGCCTACAGCGACAAGGCACAGCGGGTGTTCTGGGTGAACGCCACGCACATCACCGACGATACCGACGCCATGGCTGCCGATGCCGGCGCCGAAGGCACGCTTTTGCTGGTGAAGCTGGCCAAGGAAGCGGCGCGGTTCAACAACGTGACCGGCCTGGATGCCGATACCGCGCGCAAGCTGTTCCTGCTGCGTCAGGCCATCGTGCTGCCCGCGCCCGACACGCCGGGCGCCGCCCAGGAACTGGCCGAGATCGCCACCCGCCTGCAATCCACCTACGGCAAGGGCAAGGGCACGGTGCGCGGCCAGGAAACCGGCGGCAACGACATCGAGGCGCTGATGGGCACGGAGCGTGACCCCAAGGTGCTGAAGGAAATGTGGGAAAGCTGGCACAAGGTCGGCACGCCGATGGCCGCCGATTATGCAAGGCTGGTCGAGATCGCCAACGCCGGGGCGAAGGAGCTGGGCTTTGCCGACACCGGCGCCATGTGGCGCGCCGGATACGACATGCCGGCGGCGGACTTTGAAAAGCTGGTCGATCGCCTGCTGGCCGAGGTGATGCCGCTCTACACCGATCTCCATTGCTACACGCGCACGCAGCTGAATGCGAAATATGGCGATGCCGTGCAGCCGAAGACCGGGCCGATCAGGGCCGATCTGCTGGGCAACATGTGGGCGCAGCAGTGGGACAGCATCTATGACGTGGTGGCGCCCAAGGGCGCCGGCGATGTTGGTTATGACATCGGCGAGCTGTTGGTGTCGAAGAACGCCGGCCCGCTGGAGATGGTTCGCCATGGCGAGAATTTCTATTCCTCGCTGGGCTTCGCGCCGCTGCCCGACACATTCTGGAAGCGCAGCCAGTTCACCAAGCCCGCCGACCGCGAGGTGGTGTGCCATGCCAGCGCCTGGGACCTCGACAACAAGGATGATCTGCGCATCAAGATGTGCATAAAGGTCAATGCCACCGACTTCGTGACCATCCACCACGAGCTGGGCCATAATTATTATCAGCGCGCCTACAACAAGCAGCCCTATCTCTACCTGAACAGCGCCAACGATGGATTCCACGAGGCCATCGGGGATTGGGCAGCGTTGAATGTCACGCCGGAATATCTGGTGAAGGTGGGCCTTCTGGGCGCCGAAAAGGTGCCCGATGCCAGCCGTGACATTGGCCTGCTGTTGCGACAGGCGATGGAGAAGGTGCCCGGCATGCCGTGGACGGCACTGGTCGACAAATGGCGCTGGGGCGTGTTTTCCGGCGCCACCAGGCCCGCCGATTACAACAAGGCGTGGACGGACTTGCGGCTTCGCTATCAGGGGATCGTGCCCCCCGGCGAGCGCCCGGCCGATGCCTTCGATCCCGGCGCCAAGTATCACATCCCCGGCAACACGCCCTATGCCCGCTATTTCCTGGCGCGCATCCTGCAGTTCCAGTTCTATGAAGCGGCCTGCAAGCAGGCTGGCTGGAAAGGCCCGCTGCACCGCTGTTCCGTCTATGGCGACAAGGCGGTGGGCGCCAAGCTGAACGCGATGCTGGAAATGGGCATGGCCAAGCCGTGGCCAGAAGCGCTGAAGGCCTTCACGGGCAGCGACCAGATGAGCGGAAAGGCCATGCTGGCCTATTTCGCGCCGCTGCACGCGTGGCTGAAGCAGCAGAACAAGGGCCAGCAGTGCGGTTGGTGAGGCGCAGCTAGCCCTCGCGCCCAACCCAGTGCAGCGCGGCGCCATGGCGGGCGAGCCAGCGCCGCGCCTCGCTGGCGCGGGGATCAAGCTGCCGGTTGAGCGCATGGAACGCCGGTGAGTGGTTGGGGTGAACAAGATGCGCCACCTCGTGCGCCACGATCGAGGTGCGCACCCACGCCGGCGCCAGGATCAGCCGCCAGCTGTAGCCGATGCGGGCGCCTTCCGGGCGGTTCCAGCCGGCGCAACTGCCCCAGCGGCTGGACGGATCGGCAATCGCCACCCGCGCCACCGGCCGGCCCACCACGGCGGCCAGCCGCAGCGTCTGTTCGGCCAGATCGGCACGGGCGCGGGCCTTCAACCAACGTTCGATGCGGCCGGGCAGGGATTCCAGCGGCCCGCCCAGCTGCAACCGCCCGGCGGCCAGCCGGGGCGTGCGCGGATGGCCTGCCTGCCAATCGATCTGCACCGGCTGGCCATCAACGGTGATGCTGGCGCCCGGCGCGAACGGCATCGGCCGCGGCCAGCCGGCCACCCGCGCCGCCAGCCAGCCGTGATGGGATTTCAAGAGGGTAACCGCTGCGTCCTCGCCGCCGCGGGGCGGCAGGCTGAGTTCGATGCAGCCGGAAATGGCATTGGCCTTCAGGCGCACGGTGCGCGCGCCGGCGCGGCGCGTGGCCAGCACCGGCACGCGGCGGCCATCGATCAGCAGTTCATCCGGAAGGGTGGGGCGGCGCCAGCGCAGCATCGCGGCCTCTTGAAGGTCTAGAGCGGCTTGTCGATGATATGGTCTTCCAGATCACCGGCGTGATCTTCCGAAATCACCTTGCCGGCCACCGATTGCCCGGCACGGTGGATGGACATGCGATCACCGGTGATCAGGTGATGCCACGGCGCCAGCCCCTGGCCGCGATGCACGCGCAGATAGGAACAGCTTTCGGGCAGCCAGTCGATATCGTCCAGCCGGCTGGGGGTCAGCCGCACGCATTCCGGCACCAGTGCCTTGCGGTTGCGATAATCGCTGCAGCGCGCCGTGGCGGTATCCAGCAGGCGACAGCAGACATTGGTGGGGAAGATCTCGTTCGTCTCTTCGTCTTCCAGCTTGTGCACGCAGCATTTGCCGCAACCGTCGCAGATGCTCTCCCACTGCTCCCGGCTCATGCGGTGCAGCGGCGTGGTTTCCCAGAACGGCTTAACGGACATGGGTGGCCAGCAAATTGGTGACCGCCTCGGCCGTCAGGCCCTGGTGCGGCAGGAAGGCCACCGGCTTGCCATCAGGATCGAACAGATAGACCATGGCGCTGTGATCCATGAGGTAGTTTTCGGGATCACCGGTATCCACCTTCTTCGCATAGACACCAAAGGCTTTCGCCACGGCATCGATCTGCGCTGGCGTGCCGGTCAGGCCCACCAGCCGGGGATGGAAGGCGGCAACGAACGGCTTGATGGCGGCGGGCGTATCGCGGGCGGGATCGATGGTGATGAAGATCGGCGCCACCTTCGCGCCCAGCCGGGCATCCTGCGCCTCGAACGCCTTCAACCCGCGGCCGACGAAGGCCAGATCGGTGGGGCAGATATCGGGGCAGAAGGCATAGCCGAAATAGACCAGCCGCCAGCGCCCGGCAAAATCACGGTCGCGCACGGTGCGGCCATCCTGATCGGTGAGCGTGAACGGGCCGCCCAGCGCGGCGCCGGCCAGATTGCCCTGCGGCACGGGCGGCGCGGCAAAGCGCATCCAGCCCAGCACCGCGGCAATCGCCACCGCCACCCCCAGCACCAGCCACAGCCGGGCGCTGCCGGCACGCCGCGCGTCCGGGGCAGTCCGGCGCCGGCCACCGTTCTGGGTGCTGTTCATGACGCGCTCGACTGGCTATGCGTGATCATGCTTGGACGCATAGTGGGAAAGGTAGTCGCTTGTCGATGATGAGGCACTTGGCCGTGGCATTGATGGCGCTGGCGCTGAGCCAGGGTTTGGCGGGGCCGGCGGCGGCGCAGTTTTCCGACAGCTACAATTTCATGAAGGCCGTGAAAGAGCGCGAGGTGAACACCGCCATCGAACTGGCCGACAAGCCGGGCAGCACGGTGGTCAATGCCCGCGACGGCGACACCGGGGAAGCGGCGGTGCACATCGTCACCCGGCGCGGCGATCTTGGCTGGCTGGGCCTGCTGTATCAGAAGGGCGCCAATCTCAACCTGAAGGACCGGGAGGGCAACACCCCGCTGATCCTGGCCTCCCTCACCCGCTGGAGTGAAGGCGTGACCACCCTCATCCGCCTGAAGGCGCAGGTGAACCTGCAGAACCGGCTGGGTGAAACGGCGTTGCTGAAGGTGGTGCAGGCCCGCGATTATGCGCTGGCCAAGGCGCTGCTGGATGCCGGCGCCAATCCCGATCTGGCCGACAACAGCGGCATTTCCCCACGCATCGCCGCCAACGAGGATCCGCGCGCCGCCAACATCGCCAAACTGTTCAGCACCGTGCCCGAAAAGAAGACGGGCAAGATGCAGGGACCATCGCTGTAACGTGCGCCGGGTTGGCCGGGCGGCGGCGCCACATACAACGCGCCGGGTGGGCCGGGCGGCGGCGCCACAAAAAACGCGCCGGGTTGGCCGGACGGCGGCGCCATATACAACGCGCCGGGTTGGCGGGGCGGCGGCAACGCCTGTAACCATGCGCCGCATGGCTGGCAGCGGCGGGGGCGTCTAGGCGATGTCCATGGAACGGCCTTCCATTGCCGCGCAAGCGTTTGATCGGCCGGGCGTGCGGGTCCGCACGCTCGCCAACATCCGCTGGATCGCCATCCTCGGCCAGTTCACCACCTTGCTGGTGGTGGGCCTGTGGTTCGGTTACCCGTTGCTGTGGGGTTCCCTGCTGGCGGCGGTGGGCGCTTCGGTGATCCTCAACTTCGGGCTTTCGACCCTGTACGAGCGCAGCGACCGGATGACCGGGCGGGAATTGTCGCTGCACCTGGCCTTCGATCTCATCCAGGCCGGCGTGCTGCTGTTCCTCACCGGCGGTCTGGCCAATCCCTTCGCGCTGCTGCTGATCGTGCCGATCACCATTGCCGCCACGCTGCTCACCGCCCGCGAGATGGCGCCGCTGGTGGCGCTGGCCTTCGGCGTGCTGGCCATCGTGTGGTTCTGGGCACAGCCGCTGCCATGGAATGGCCCGCCACCGGAATTCCCGCTGGTGTACCGGGTGGGCGATGTGCTTGCCTATGGCCTCGCCATCGGCTTCCTGGCTGTCTATCTGTGGATGGTATCGGCCGAAGCCCGCGATCGGGCCCGCGCGCTGGTGGCCACCGAAGCGGCGTTGACCCGCGAAGCGCGCATGAACGCGCTGGGCAGCCTGGCCGCTGCGGCCGCGCACGAACTGGGCGGGCCGTTGGGATCGATATCGCTGATCGCCCACAGCCTTGAGGAACAGTTGGGCGATGATCCCGATTTCGGGGAGGATATCCGCCTGCTCGCCGCCGAGGCCGCCCGCAGCCGCCGCATCATGAAGGAGCTTTCCACGCGGGCCGAGGCCGAAGACCCGTTCGCGGTGCTGGGCCTTGATCTGCTGCTGCACGAAGTGGCCGAAAGCGTGAAGCCGGCGCGCGTGCCGGTGCGGGTGATCACCGCCGCCGGGCAACCCATGGTGCAACGCTCGCCGGAATTGCTGCATGCACTGAACAATCTGGTGTCCAACGCGGTGCGGCATGCCGGCACGGAGGTGCGACTGGAAACCATCGTGACGGCATCGGAAATCCGGGTTGTGGTGCTGGATGATGGCTTCGGTTTCCCGCCCGATCTGCTGCCACGGCTGGGCGAACCGATGCTGGGGCCATCCCGGTCCAAATCCGATTCCACGGGATTGGGCGTGTTCATCGCCACCACCCTGATCGAACGTACCGGCGGGCGGCTGTCGTTCTCCAACCGGCCGGAAGGCGGGGCCCGGGTGGACGTGCGCTGGCCAAGAGAAGAGTTTGAGGTTATTGACCCCGAAGCGGATCGAGAGGAGCCCTGAGCATGGCCACACAGGCTGAAAGCGTGAACCGGCCGCTGCTGCTGGTGGATGATGATGCCCCGTTCCGGCAACGGCTTTCGGTGCTGCTGGCCCGCAAGGGGTTCGATGTGACATCGGTTGGCAGCATTTCCGAAGCGCGCATGGAAGCCGCCCGGTTGAAGCCCGGCCACGCCGTTGTGGACATGCGGCTGGAAGACGGGAACGGGCTGGATCTCGTCACGGAACTGCGCGCGATGAGCCCGGATGTGCGCATCGTCATGCTCACCGGCTATGGCAACCTCGCCACGGCGGTGGCGGCGGTGAAGGCCGGCGCCATCGACTATCTGGCCAAGCCGGCCGATCCGGAAGACATCGTGCGCGCCCTTTCGGCCGATGGCAGCACACGCCCGGAAGCGCCGCCGGAACCGATGTCGGCCGATCGTGTGCGCTGGGAGCATATCCAGCGTGTCTATGAGCTGTGCGATCGCAACGTGTCGGAAACCGCGCGTCGCCTGAAGATGCACCGCCGCACGCTGCAGCGCATTCTGGCCAAGCGGTCGCCCAAGTAAGGCCGGCCGGCCACACAGCCCTCTTTCCAAAGCGGCGGCTTGCTGGTTGGATACGGCCATGCTGAACCGCCGCACCGCCCTGGGCCTGATCGCCGCCATCCCCGCCGCTCCCGCCCTGGGCTTCGGATCAAGCCCGTCGCTGCGTCTTGCGGACCTGCTGGCGCGGGCCGCCGCCGCCGATGCCGCCTTGTCGCCCACCGGGCCGCCCGGCCGACGCCGGCCAGACGGGGAGCCGGTGTTCATCGATCCGCTGTCAGACGACTGGGCGGAACGGACTCTCGCCAGCAAGCGACAGGCCGCAACCGAACTGGCCGGCATCGACAGGGCCGCCCTGAGCCCGGCCGAGCGCATCGCCCATGACGTGTTCGCCCGCAGCCTGAAACAGACCATCGATTTCCACGAAAGCGGCCTGTTCGCCATCCAGCGCCAACTGGCCCTGAATCCCAGCTTCGGCCTGCATGTCGAATTGCCGGATTTCGTCGCCGGGCCCGGTGCGGTGTTCGAAACCGAGGCCGATCATGCGGCGGGTCTGCAGCGCCTGCAGCTGTTCGCGGCCCATATGGACAGCGCCATCATCCGATTGAAGGAAGGGCTGGCCAATGGCCATGTCCAGCCGCGCGTGCTGGTGGAAAACGTGCTGAAACAGGTGGACGCCATGCTGGCGCTGCCGGCCGAGGAAACGCCATTCATGGCCGTCATCGGCCGCCTGCCGCCGGCACTGGCCGGCAGCAAGGCACGCTGGCAGGCAGATTATCTGGCAATGGTGCGCGGCACGGTGCTGCCGGCCTATGCGCGCTGGCGGGACTTCCTGTCCACCACCTATCTGCCGCGCGCGTCCCTGGTGCCCGGCCGCTCGGGCACCAGGGATGGCGATCGCCTCTATGCCTTCGAACTGGAGCGCCACACCACCCTGCCCATGGCGGCGCAGGCCATCCATGATCTGGGCCTTGCGGAAGTGGCGCGCATCCGCGCCGAATTCGAAGCGGTGCGCCGGCAGCTTGGCTGGAGCGGCGATCTGAAATCGCTGTTCGAACATGTCCGCACCGATCCGAAATTCTACTGCAAGACGCCCGAGGAGCTGCTGGCCCGCTTTGCCGAGATCGAGGGCCGCATCTGGCAGGGCATCCCGCGGCTGTTCCATCGCCGGCCATCGGCACCGTTCAAGGTGGCACCGCTGCCGGCGCTGGGCGGGCAGCGCGGCACCGGCTATTATCGCGCCGGGCCCCCCGATGGCGTGTCACCGGGCATCTTGTTCTTCAACATGGCCATGCTGGACACCCGGCCCATTCCGACGCTGGAAACCCTGACGCTGCACGAAGGCATTCCGGGCCATCACTACCAGGTCACACTGGTGAACGAGGACAAGACGCTGCCGCAGGTGCTGAAGCGCGGCGGCAGCACCGCCTATTCCGAAGGCTGGGGCCTTTATGCGGAATCGCTGGGCCGCGAGCTGGGGATGTTCGGTGATCCCTGGCAATGGTTCGGGCATCTGGACATGGAGATGCTGCGCGCCGTGCGGCTGGTGGTGGACACCGGGCTGCACGCACTGGGCTGGAGCCGGGATCGGGCCATTGCCTACATGCTCGACAACACGTCCATGGCGCCGCGCGACGTCGCGGTGGAAATCGATCGCTACATCGCCCAGCCGGGCCAGGCCTGCGCCTACAAGATCGGCGAACTGACCTTTGCCCGGTTGCGGCGCGAGGCGCAGGCAGCGCTTGGCCCACGTTTTGACGTGCGCGATTTCCACGATGTCTGTCTTGATACCGGCGCGCTGCCGCTGGCCGTACTGGAAGCCAAGGTGAGGGGCTGGATCGCCGGCGGCGGCGGGCGCCCGGCTCAATCGTAACCCAGAAGGGCGCTTTCGGGGTCCACCAGGCCGAGCCAGCGGTGGGCCGCCCTGCGGGCCAGGTTCAGCGTCACGGCCTTGCGGCGCGCCGGGTTGAGTGGCCGCCACGGCGCCTCCCGCATCGCTTCGGCATCGAAACGGTCTGCCACCAGCAGGCCGGTTTCCTGCGGACGGAACGCGTCGGTGTGCAGATCATCGATGGGCAGGTCGGGCGGCACCGCCCAGAAAAAGCGATCGCAGTGATCAAGATAGTCCGGCCATTTCCGATCGCCCCGCAGATCAGCAAGGCTGACCTTGATTTCTACCAGTGTCAGCCGGCCAGCGGCATCGAGACCCAGGATATCGGCGCGCCGACCACCGGCCAGCGGCACTTCGGCGAGCGGGCTGACCCCGGCACGCAGCAACCAGCGGCAGGTGCCACGCAGCACGTCACCAGCGGTAAGTTGGGCAGCGGCGAGGTGCTTGGCCATGCGCGGATCATGGCGGAACGTTACAGGAACGGCAACCCTGCCGAACCAGCGCCAGCCCTTCAGCGATAGAAGACGTGATTGCCGATCTTCGCGACGCGGGTGAGACGCCAGCCGGGCTTGAGCCGCGCGGCGTGGAAGCTGTGCGCGCCCTGGGCAATGTCGTGCCACAGGCCCATCATGGCGACGCGGGCGACAGCCATCGCCGTGGTGAAGGTGGCGGTGCCCCGCTGCACCTGTTCCGGCACGAAGCTGAACTGGCGCGGTGCGCGGATCACACCGCACACGTTCTTGCCGCCCCAGCGGCCCGACCTGGCGCGGTTGACGACAGCCTGGGCCACGGCAAGCTGGCCTTCCAGCGTTTCACCACGGCTTTCGAACCAGACCGCAGTGGCCAGGCAATCCAGTTCCGCATCGCCAGGCAAGGTGGCCTCGCCATCGGCCGCGACCATCTTGACCAGCGCCGGCAGCCCGGCGGCGGGCGCCGCGCTTTCAACAACGGCGCGATCATCTTCTGCCGGCATCAAAGGCAGCGCGGTATCGGCCAGCGCCGGTGCCGCCACGGCCAGCAGGATGCCGGCAAATGCCGTCCGCAAGTTATGGATTTGGGCCCCGAACATGGCCAGCAGCAGAACCGCGCGCGCGATGAAACTTCAACCGCCGCCCAGCATTTGGTCGACGAACTGCCCTGCTTGCGGGATATCCAGTTCAATCACCCACAGATCCGGATCACGCTGCCGCGCCCGCGCAATCCAGCCGGCCACCGCATCTCCGCTGGCCATTTCGCTGAGCTGGTAGCGCCCATCAAGGCCCAGAACCGGTGCCAGCAGACGTTCTTGACCAGCCTCGCGCGTCACCACGGCGATGGCGCCAGCTTCATCGTCACCCCGGGCCAGCACGGTGGCAAAACCGCCAGCGCCCGCAACATTGCGGATCAGGGCATCCACACGCACGCGGCTGATCAGCCGGGGCAGCGGCGCATCCATGCCGCAATCAGCCGGCGTTGGCCGTGGTTCGCGCCAGGATGGCCTGCATGGCCTCCCCGGTGTCGGCCGCGCGCAACGCGGGGAGCGTGGCGCTATCGCGCAACGTGCGGCTGATGCGCGCCAGGGCTTTCAGATGATCGGCGCCGGCATCTTCCGGAGACAGCAGCAGCACCAGAATGTCCACCGGCTCGCTGTCGTTGGCCTGCCAGTCGATCGGCTGCGGCAGCCGCGCCACCAGCGCCACGCAGCTGGCAAGGCCGGGCAGGCGCGCGTGCGGGATGGCCACACCGCCGCCAAACCCGGTCGCACCCAGTGCTTCGCGCGTGCGCAGGCGTTCGTAGACAAGCAGCCACGGCATGGCGAGGCGCGTGCCGGCTTCACGCGCCAGCGCCTTCAGGGCCGCATCCTTGGCAAAGGCCGGCAGGACAGGGATGGCCCCGTCCTGCAGGAGAAGATCGGCGAAACCGGCGCCGCTATTGGGCATGTTTTCCCTTTCAGCCGGCCATGGCTGGCTGTGGTGCTGGCGCTGCGGTGGATGCCGTCGCGCGCGGTTCCACCCATCCGATGGTGCCGTCCTCGCGGCGATAGACCATGTTGTGGGCACCTGTCGCGCTGTTCACGAACATCAGCGCGTTGGTGTTGCGCAGATCCAGCATCATCACAGCATCGCTGACGCTCGTGGTCGGGATG
>Ga0209278_1000543_pt1 | contig 28033 bp, 25 predicted proteins | sample JI81BgreenDNA_FD_187504 | JGI IMG/M metagenome (GOLD analysis project Ga0209278, IMG submission 187504) | Wastewater effluent complex algal communities from Wisconsin, to seasonally profile nutrient transformation and Carbon sequestration -... | ecosystem: Engineered > WWTP > Effluent > Algae...
ATAAACTTTTCACTTTTGATGCTGTTTCCATTTATAGTTTGGTTTTTGGAGTAGTTGTGGGTTCGTTTTCGGTGTTTTATTGCTATGTTGTTTTCTTTGAAAAACTAAAAACCAAAACTGATTATTTCGTAAAAAATATGAATACTATTATTGGTTTGGTTACTGGTTTTGTGGCAATTTTAACATTGATAAATATTTTGAATTACCATTTTAATTAGTATGGCTAAGAAAAAAGCATCAGAGAACGATAATTTTTTTGAACGCGTTTATGAAATCGTTCGTCAAATTCCCGAAGGGAAAGTCACATCGTATGGTGCAATTGCCAAAGCTTTGGGAACAGCTCGTTCTGCGCGAATGGTTGGCTGGGCAATGAATGCTTCACATACTATAGACGACGTTCCAGCGCATCGTGTCGTGAACCGAATAGGAATGCTTTCGGGCAAACATCATTTTGAAGGAACCAATTTAATGCAACAATTGTTGGAAAACGAAGGAATTGAAGTAGTTGATAACCAAATTGTGGATTTTGAAAAGCATTTTTGGAAACCTGAAATTGATTTGTAATTACAAACTATTCCAACAAACAAACCGTAAATTTCGTTTGATTTTCTCCATTTTCAAATGCCAAATAACCGCCGTGAGCTTCAATAATATTTTTGGATAACGTCAGTCCAATTCCGGCGCCATCTTTTCGTGTGGTAAAAAACGGAAGGAAAATTTTGTCTTCAATTTCAGCGTCAATTCCAGTTCCGGTATCGGTAATGATGAGGTAAATTCGTTTCTCTTTCACTTCGGCAGAAATCGTAATTTCTTTGATTTCTTTGTCTTCCAAAGCATACATACTGTTGGTCAATAAATTAATAATGACTTGTTCCATTTGGTTTTTATCGACTAAAATCCAACGTTTAAAATCAACTGAATTTACAGCGGTTATTTGTTCTTTTTTGAACAAAGGTTGCATAATTTGCAGGCAATTTTCCAGTAGTTCCGAAAGTTCTGTTTTTTCCTTTTTTGGCGAAGGAAGCATTGCTAGTTTTCGATAACTTTCTACGAATTCTTGCAAATGATTGCTTCGGTTGTGCATCGTGGCAACGCTTTGTTTGATGTCGTCTAAATCTTCGGCAGAAAGCGTTTCTTGTTGCACCAATTCGCTTAAATTTTGTGAAAGCGAACGAATTGGTGTAAGCGAATTTAAAAGCTCATGCGAAATCACTTTCATCAAGTTAATCCAAGCTTCTTTTTCTTTTTTCTCAACCACTTTTTGAATGCTGTCGAGCAAAATAATATAGTATTCCTGATTGAATGTTCGGGTTGCCGAAGTCTGAATAACAAAGGTTTGCGTATCTTGTTTGTTCACTCTAATTTGTAGCGAACTTTTCATTTCTTGAAAATTTTGCTCTTCGATAATTTCGCAAAGCGATGGTAATTGATTTTTCAAATAATGCCATTTGGAAACTTTCGGCACAGTAAAATGTTTGGAAAAATAATCATTCATCAAAAAGATATTCCAATCGTCATTTTCCTTTTGTAAAATGATAATTCCAGTTTCAATATTGTTTAAAATCGAGCGATAAATAATATCTTTTGAAAGCTCTTCGTGTTGCTTGTTTTTTAGTTTTTCATATAATTGAAATAAACTCGAATAATTTTCATAGGATTTATGTTTAGAAAAATCCGAAGAAAAATCATTTTGTAAAATTGAAGCAATCGTTCGGTCGTAGAATTGCAAAACGTTTTTGGTGAAAAAATAAATATCAGAAAGCAACAAAACCGAAATAAATACCACAAAAAATCCAGTATAAAGCAAATCTTTTGAAAATAAAAACATACTCAAAGCAATACTGATTAAAACCAGTATCAACCGAAAAAAAAGTTGATGATATAGTTGTTGGTTTTTGAACATTATGAATTATTAATGTTGTATTTTTCCATTCTTCGGTACAAAGCCGCACGAGATAAACCCAATTCTTCTGCCGATTTACTGATGTTGTAATCGTGTTTTGCCAATACTTTTTCTATCGTAATTTTTTCCATATCCGAAAGCGGAATGTCATCACGATTTTCAAAAGTTGTGATAACTTCCAAATCCAAATCGGAAGCCGAAATAGTGTTGTTTTCACATAAAATTACAGCTCGTTCAATGCGGTTTTCCATTTCGCGGATGTTTCCGTTCCATGCGTGTTTTTCTATTTGTTCCAATGCTTTTTCGCTGAAAATAATTTCGTTTCGGTCATATTTTGAAATCATTTTTTCTAATAAAAACTGCGCTAGCGGAATTTTGTCTTCTTTGCGTTCTTTCAACGAAGGCAACGTAATTTCCATCGTGTTTATTCGGTAATACAAATCTTCTCTGAAATTCTTTTGGTTGACTTCTTCTTTCAAATTCAAATTGGTCGCCGTAATAATTCTAACGTTCAATGGTCGTTGTTTTGATTCGCCCAAACGAGTAATGCTTTTGGTTTGAATAACTTGCAACAATTTGGATTGCAAATGCAACGGAACATTGCCAATTTCGTCTAAAAAAATAGTACCGTTTTGTGCGTTTTCAAATCGTCCGGCGGTATCTGTTTTGGCATCGGTAAATGCACCTTTGGCATAACCAAAAAGTTCGCTTTCAAAAATATTGTCGTTCAACGAACCCAAATCTACGTGAACAAAAGCGTTGTTTTTTCGCTCGGAATTTTGATGAATATAATTTGCCATTATAAATTTCCCGGTTCCGTTTTCGCCCAAAATCAATACATTAGCATCGGTTTTGGCAACTTTTTCACCCAAAGCATACGCTTTTTGGATTGTTTTTGATTCGCCAATAAAATAATTTTCTGTTGGTGTTTCTTTTTCCGCTTTTTTTCTGGTTTTTCTACTTTCGTCAACAGCTTGTTTTACGGTTTCAAGTAGTTTTTCGTTTTCCCAAGGTTTTAAAACATAATCAAATGCGCCATTTTTCAAACCTTCAACGGCAGTTTCTACTTTGCCAAAAGCAGTCATTAAAATCACAATCGTTTTTGGCGAAAGCGTTTTTATTTCTTTCAAAAAATACAAACCTTCGCGTCCATCTTCAAAACCAATTCGGTAATTCATGTCCAAAAGCACAACGTCAATATCATTTTCGGCGAGTAACTGAATTACATTTTTTGGATTGTTTAGCGTGAAAATGGTTTCGAAGTGTTTCTTCAAAAGCATTTTTGCGGCAAAAAGAATGTCTTCTTGATCGTCTATAACTAAAATGTTGGCGTTGGTTTTTTTCATCTATTTTATGTTTAAACCATTAAGATCTTAAGAAAATAAAGCTTTGTAATTCTCTAAATGAACCTTAATTTCTTATAATGGTTTATTTTTTTTTACTATTAAAGTTTTTCATCAGTGTTCGGTTTCGTACAAACGGTGTTCGATAATGAACACTATTGAAATTTAATTGGCTTGTAATTTGTTTAAAATCAAACGATTGTAATTTTTAAAACTTTGGCACAAAATTGTATTTATCCATACCAAAGAATTTAAAATGGATACAGTCATCAATCGTAAAAGTAACAAAAAAAAGTATCTGGCAATAGCTGTTTTGGCAATTGTGGTTTTAGGATATGGTGCTTTTTCAATGATTACCAAAAAGAGAACTTTTAATGTGAAAAAATCTGAAATCACGATTAAAACAGTTGAAGAAGACTATTTTGAAGATTTTATGGTGTTTCAGGCTCGAGTTGAACCGATGAATTCGATGTTGGTTAACATTGTTGAAGGCGGATCGGTTCAAGAAATTTTTGTGAGTAATGGAGATATGGTGATGAAAGGTCAACCGTTGGCAAGATTATATAATCCAAATACGGAATTGAATTATATGCAACAAGAAACCGCAATTATTGAGCAAATTAATAATCTGAATAAAGCAAAATTGGATTTAAGAAATCAAGAATTGAATTTGGCAAAAGATTTAGTTTCAATCGAGCATGATTTTTTGGATGCTAAAAATCTATATGATTTGAATAAGAAATTATTTGATCAGGAGATCTTAGCTAAAAACGAATGGGAAAAAACACAAGAGAATTTTCGTTTTCAAAGAGAACGAATGAATATCATCAAACAAAGTGTGACCAAAGAAAAGCAAGCCAATCAAATTCAAATTGGGCAACTCAATCAATCCATCGGAATTATGGAAAAAAGTTTGGGAATTTTGAGAGTTAACAAAAAGAATTTCTTAATTGTTGCGCCACTTTCGGGAAGATTATCATCGTTTGAGCCAGTTTTGGGACAAAGTTATCAGCAAGGACAAACCTTAGGAAAAATTGACGTGATGAAAGGTTACAAATTACTGGCTGATGTTGATGAATTTTATTTGTCAAAAGTAAAACAAGGTCAAAAAGGAACAGTTGATTTCAACGGAAAAGAAGTGAAAGTTACCATTGCTAAAGTCATTCCTGAAATAAAAAGTGGAAGATTTCAGGTGGAATTGAATTTTGTGTCCAATGAAAATTTAGATTTACAACAAGGTTTGAGTTTTGCTGTTCGACTGACATTATCCGAAAAGACAAAATCCGTAGTACTTTCCAAAGGAAGTTTTAATCAAGATACTTCGGGCAAATGGATTTTTGTGGTAAACGGAAACAAAGCAGAAAGAAGAAACATTGAAATTGGAAGAGAAAACCCGTTGTATTTCGAAATCATCAATGGATTAAAACCAGGCGAACAAGTGGTAACATCAAGTTATAAAGATTATCAAGAAGCAGAAATTTTAAATTTAGAATAAAATGAAAAGTATTGTATTCTTATTATTGTGTGCGTTAAGTTTAAATGCGCAAACCGTTAAATCAAGTGGAACTCATTTTGTTGATGGGATAAAAGATAAAAGTTGGTCTAATGCTAATGGAGAAAATTTTACCGATGCAAAATTCAAATCTTACTCTGGTTCGTGCTATGTCTTATTGGAAGTGGATGAAACAGTTGAAGTAAGTTTTCACGCTTTATCTAAAATAAAAAACGGACGACTTGAATTCAAATTAATTGATGAGCAAGAAAATCAGTATTTTTATTGTAGCGCAACAAAAGAATGTGAATTGTTGAAAGACGTTGTTCTTGAAAAAGGTAAAAAATATAAACTGCTTTTTACAGGAAAAAATGCTAATGGAAATTATGAAGTAACTTGGGAAATAAGAAAAAATTAATAGCAATGAAAAAGTTTGTAATACTAGCGTTTTTTTTAACTTTTAATGGTTTTGCACAAGATTGTTCTTGTGAAGAGAATTTTCTATGGGTAAAGAAAACTTTCGAAGAAAACGATGCCGGATTTCAGGTAGCTTTAGACCGAAAAGGAAAAGCCGAATATGATAAACACAATCAAATTTATTTGGATAAAGTAAGAAAGATTGAAGACATAAATGAATGTGGTAGAACTTTATACGATTGGTTGAAATTCTTTAGAAACGGTCATATTTCTATTGATATTCATCAAGAAAATACAAATAATTCACCAGTTGTTACAACAAATACGGATACTAAAAACTGGGAAACGGTTTCAATGACAGAGAAACAAATCCAAAAATACATGTCGGGAATTAAACAAAATTCCTTTGAAGGTATTTGGAAAATGGACTCATATACGATTGGTGTTATTAAAAAAGAAGATGGTTATGTAGGTTTTATTATTGATGCGCCAGGAACAGGTTGGCAAAAAAATCAGATTAAAATCCGTTTGTATCCAAATGAAAATAAAACTGGATATGCAGGAAAATTATACTTGAGAAATTATTCTGAATATCCTTTGGATAAAGTAAGTTTGATTGGTAATAATTACATAAAGTTAGGTCAGTTTTCATTCCATCGTGTAAATCCAGCTATTGCCGATTCAGATGCTGTTAAAAGTTATTTGGAATTGATGAAAACAAAAGAACCAATAATGCAGGAATATTCAAAAAATACTTTGGTTTTACGTATTCCGTCATTTGAATGGGAAGAAAAAGTAGCTATCGACAGTTTATTGGCAGTGTATCATGAAAAAATTACTTCTACGCCTAATTTAGTTATCGATATTCGAAATAATGGTGGCGGAGCAGACAGAAGTTACAATGGGATAATACCTTATTTATACACAAATCCAATACGAACAGTTGGATTAGAAATGTTGTCAACACCTTTGAATAATCAAAGAATGGAAGGATTTTTGACAATGTCGGATGTTAGCGATGAAGAGAAGAAAAAAATAAGAGAAGATTTGGTCTTTATGAATAACAATCTAGGAAAATTTGTTAATCGTTTTGGACAAAAAGTGTTCGTACAAACCCGAGACACAATTTATAACTATCCTAAAAATGTTGCTATTTTGATAAATGGTGGAAACGGAAGTACAGCTGAGCAATTTTTACTAGCAGCAAAACAAAGTAGTAAAACAAAACTTTTTGGAACCACAACGATGGGAGTTTTGGATATTTCCAATATGCATTTTGTAAAATCACCTTGCGGAAAAATTGAATTAGGATATTGTTTGTCAAAAAGTTATCGAATTCCCGAAATGGCAATTGACGGCAAAGGAATTCAACCTGATTATTATTTGGATGATTCCATTCAGGATTATCAATGGGTACAATTTGTTGAAGAAACATTTCAAAAGTAAAAATACATCAATCAAAAAACGAACAGTCATGATAAAAATAGAAAAAATTTCAAAAGTCTTCAGAACCGAAGAAGTAGAGACAAAAGCACTTAGCGAAGTTTCAATCACAATCAATCAAGGAGAATTTGTAACCATAATGGGTGCATCAGGAAGTGGGAAATCGACACTTCTAAACATCGTTGGACTTTTAGATGGTGCAACAAGTGGAAGTTACCAATTATTAAATCAGGAAATGATTGGTCTTAAAGAACAAGAAAAATCAAAAATCAGAAAGCAAAATATTGGCTTCATCTTCCAAAATTTTAATCTGATAGACGAATTATCTGTATTTGATAATATCGAATTGCCATTGATTTACAACGATGTTCCTTCGTCTGAAAGAAAGAAAAAAGTAGAAGCAATTGCCGAAAGACTTGGAATTTCACATCGATTGAAGCATTATCCGCAACAACTTTCGGGTGGACAACAACAAAGAGTTGCCGTGGCACGTGCTTTGATTAATGATCCGAAAATCATTTTAGCCGATGAACCAACAGGAAATCTAGACAGTAAAAACGGAAACGAAGTAATGGAATTGTTGACCGATTTGCATGCTAATGGTTCGACAATTTTAATGGTTACACATTCCGATTATGATGCGTCATTTTCACAAAGAACGATTATAATGAAAGACGGAATGGTACTTTCTGAAAAAACAAATAGCAGAAACGTAGATGTTTTTGTATCTTAATAAAAAATTTAAAATAAATAATCATGAAATCGAAGATTCACGAAAACCTATTAAAAAAAATAAACACTATGAGTACAAAGTTTATCCTAGCAACAACAGCATTTTTATTGAGTTTAGTTTCGTTTGCACAAGTTTCTGAAAACAGAACTGTAAGCGATTTTTCAAAATTGAAAGCTTCACAAGGAATTGAAGTTTTATACACGGTTTCAAATTCTAACAGTGTAAAAGTAGAAACGGATGACAACGAAAGATTGCAAATGATTAAAACCGAAGTAGAAGGCGAAACCTTGAAAATTTTCGTTGATACGGATAATGCCAAAAACACAAAGTCAAAAAAGTGGAACAACAGAACCATCGATGGAGTTAGTTTTAATGTTATAAAAGTTTATGTAACCGGAAAATCGTTGACTGAAATCAAAGCCAGTTCATCAGCTAGCATCAAAATTCAAAACTTGAATACAACTGAAAAATTGGAAATCGCAGCAAGTTCATCAGGAAGCGTTTCGGGAAATTTTGAATGCAACGATTTTAAAGCTGATGTATCATCAAGTGGTGATGTAAAAGGAAAACTTTCTGCAAAAACAGTTTATGTAGAAGTTAGCAGTTCAGGCGATGTAACTTTGGATGGGAATGCAACTTCGCTTGAAGTAAAAGCAAGCAGTTCAGGAGATTGTAATTTGAAAGGTTTAACCGTGGTAGATGCAAAAGTAAAAGCGAGTAGTTCAGCCGATGTTACGCTTACCGTTGCAAAATCATTAGACGCAGCAGCTTCATCAAGTGCTGATATCGATTATTATGGAAATCCGTCACAAGTGAATACAGATAATAGTTCGTCGGGTTCAGTGAATAGAAGATAGTCATCAAAATCAATCATCATCAAAAAACGAATAAATCATGCTAAAAAATTGGCTACATATATTTTTATACCAAATCAAAAACAACAAACTGTTTACAGCTTTAAATGTTTTGGGCTTGAGTATTGGAATTGCAGGATTAATTTTTGCTATTCTATATTGGAATGATGAGCAAAGTTACAATGCTTGGAATCCTAATAAAGACAACGTTTTTCAATCCATCAGTCAGGTTGCGCCAGATATGTATTGGTCGAGTAATGTTGCGCCATTGAAAAACTATTTCAAAAAAGATTTCCCAGAATTGGAGTCGTTTTGTTACCTCGAAAATTGGTACTACGAAGAATTAGTTCAATACAAAAGCAAAAAAGAAATTCTAAAAATAACCGATTCGCAGAATAATTTTTTTGAATTTTTTCCTTTCCCGTTTGTTAAAGGTTCATCAAAAACCGCTTTAAAAGACAATGCTAGTATGGCAATTTCAACCAAAGCTGCCGAGCGACTTTTTGGTAATGAAGATGCATTAGGAAAAGAAGTCCGTTATTCTGGTAGAACTTTTGTAATCCGTGGTGTTTATGAAATCACTGGAAAATCTTCGCTAATGCCCGAAGCAGTTACGAATTTAATCGAACCAAAACTTCAAGAGAATATCGATCATTGGGGAAATTTCAATCACGGATTATTGTTAAAACTTAAAAATCCAAATGATGCTGATAAAGTTGTTGCTCGAATGGAGAAAATTATGTTTGAAAACCGAGTTGCAAAATGGGCAAAAGACCAAGGAATAACGGTGGAAGAATGGTTGAAAAAGAACGGACAAGAAAGCACAAAATTCTTTTTGGAACCATTATCAAAATCACGTTTACATTCCATAACCGATGGTTTTGCAGAAGGAAGAGGAAATTATCAATTCTTACTGATTATGCTTGGACTATCAATCTTGATTTTAATTTTATCCATTGTAAATTATATCAATCTGGCAACGGCCAATGCGATAAAACGTGCCAAAGAAGTTGGTGTTCGAAAAATTATTGGTGCGTCAAAAATGAATATAATTAAGCAATTTATTTTTGAAACAACATTGATAACCTTGTTTTCTATCTTACTTTCATTAGTAATTGTGGAACTTTCGTTGCCTTATTATAATGAGTTTTTAAATAAAAAATTAATCATTCATGGCGAACAATTTTATCTACAATTAATTTTAATTTTCTTTTTTACCATAGCCGTTGCAGGTGTTTTTCCAGCGATTTATGTTTCAAATTTCGAAATGTTAAAAGTGTTGAAAGGTAATTTTGGTAGAAGCAAAAGCGGTATTTGGTTGCGCAACGGAATGTTGATTATGCAATTTGCTATAGCCACATTTTTTATCATCGGTTCGTATATTGTTTACCAACAAGTGCAATTTTTAAACACCAAAGATTTAGGTTTTAAAGGTGAACAAGTACTTTCTATTCGTTACCGAAATGTATATGATTGGCGACAAAAAGATTATAAGCAAAATATGTTCAGTCGTTATTACATGATTAAAGATGAGGTTTCAAAAATAAAAGGCGTTCAACAAGTAGCAACTGGTGCGTTTGATTTTGGAAATGATTCGGGTTCATCTTCCAGTTTTGACTACAATGGAGTAACTGTTCAAGGTCAAAACATGGGAATTGATTTTGGAATGCTCGAAATGATGAAAATTCAAATGAAAGAAGGTCGTTATCTTTCCGAAAAATTAGCTTCAGATACTATCAATACAATGTTGATTAATGAAACTTCGATGAAGCAAATGAGAGAAAAAAATCCAATTGGTAAAGAAATTGAATGGAATAATAAAAAGTTAAAAATTGTTGGAGTTGTAAAAGATTTTAATTTGTACAGTCCACAATCAGAAGTACCGCCAATGGTTTTCTTTCACTTCAAAACTATCGATTGGATGCTTGGAAATGCTAGTAGAATTCACGTAAAAGTGGATGGAAAAAACATGGAACAAACCATTGCTGATATTGAAAAATTTTGGACAAAAAATGTCGAAACTGATTATCCGTTTGAATATGATTTTGTGGATAAAGCTTACGCCAGAACGTATGAAACTTATGTGAAGCAAAGAAATCTATTTTCACTATTAAATTTCATCGTGATTTTAATTGCCATTTTTGGATTATTTGCTTTGGCTTCATACTCAATCCAAAGAAGAATGAAGGAAATCGCCATTAGAAAAACGCTTGGCGCCGAAACCAATGTTTTACTAAAAGAATTGTCAAAACAATATGTGATTTTCTGCATCATCGGATTTTTAATCGCTGTTTTTCCAGTGTATTATTTACTCGGAAAATGGCTTGAAAATTTCGCATCCCGAATAGAAATTAGTTTCGTTCCGTTTGTAATCGGATTTATTGTTTTATTGATTTTAACTTTGGTTGTAGTGCTTTCACGCGCTTATCAAGCTACGAGATTGGATGTTTTGAAATATTTGAAATACGAGTAAATTTCAACCTCAAAAGTCAATTTCAACCTCAAAAGTCAAATCCGTGAAATCTGTGGCAAAAAAAAATTATCATGAATAAAAAAGCTTTTTTACTAGTTTTCATTTATACATTTTGTTTTTCTGTATTTGGTCAAGAAAATTCTTGGCCATTGCAGAAATGCATCGAAGAAGCGACGAAAAATTCGATTGAGATAAAAATCAGCCAACTTCAAGTTAAAAAATCTCAAAAACTACACAATTCTGTGGCAAACCAAATGCTTCCATCCATAGGTTTTACAGGCAATCAAAGCTATAATTTTGGTTCAACCATCGATCCGTCAACCAATGGAAGAGTAAGTTCGAATATTCAGAATGATAATTTCTTTTTGAATGCACAAATGAATTTAATCGATTTTAAAGCTTTTGCCAATGCACAAAAAACTAAAATCGATATTGAAAAAGCCAAAGCCGATTTAGCCGTAATCGAAAATGAATATCAATTGCAAATAGTTGAAAGTTATTATCAAGCACTTTTTACGCAAGAATTACTCAAAATTCAAAAAGAACAGTTCAAAAACGCACAATTTAATTTAAATCGTGTTCAAAAAGAAGTCGAAATTGGTAGTAAACCCAAAAGCGATTTGTATGATATGCAATTGAGTTTTGCTCAAGAAGAAATGAGGATTTTGCAAACAGAACAATTATTTTTGATCCAAAAAAAGCAACTTTTCCAATTGATGAATGTAGAAAATCCTTCTATAGCCGAAGTTGTTTTGGAACATTTTATGGATAAAAATGCTGCCGAAAATTTTATTGAAAATAACCCAAAAATTCGTGCCGCTGAATTGGGTTACCAAAGCAGTTTGAAAGACACAAAATTGGAACGAGCTAATAATTTGCCATCGTTGACAACTTTTTACGGATTTTCTACGTTTTACTATAAACCGTTAAATCAACCCGATGTTGTTGTAGATAATTTCAACAAACAAATCAGCGATAATAAAAACCACCAACTCGGACTTCAATTAAATGTGCCAATTTTTAATGGTTTCAGAAATAGTAAAAGAGTTTCAGCGACAAAAATTGAAGCCGAAAAATCGAAACTTATCATTGAACAGGAAAAATTAAAAGTCAAAAATCAAATCGATATTGAAACCCAAAACAAAACTAATTTTGAGCAATTGGAAAAGAAATTAGAAGAAATGAAAACCTATGCCGATGCTTCTTTTCGAACTTCGCAATCCAAATATACTTCGGGAGTTATCGATGCAATTGTTTTTTCGGCAGTTAAAAATCAGTTACTTTCCGCCGAATATGATTTACTCAAAAATCAATTGCAAATCCAGTTTACCGTCATCAAAATCAATTTAATTCAAGGAAAAGTCTTGTAGCAGTTTTTTCCAATCAAACTATAAATATTTTCAATTCTTTAACTATTGTTTCCAAACATTTCGTAGTATCTTTGCAATTCATATTCAGTTTAAATAAAAGTCTATCAACTTTTAATTAAACTGGCATCCTGAGCTTGTCGAAGGATAAACACATAAACTTGTAAACAAGAAGATGAAATTAGATAGAAAAGAAATTCTAAAAGCATTAGAAACTATTACTATTGCTGGCGAAGGAAAAAATATGGTAGAAAGCGGTGCGGTAAAAAACGTACTTATTTTTGGCGATGAGGTAACCATAGATTTACTGATTGCAACACCAGCAATGCACATAAAAAAACGTGCCGAAGACGATATTAAAAAACTAATTCACGAGCAATTTTCTCCAAATGCAATCGTGAAAGTAAATATCAAAGTCGAAGCCAAAGAAAATCCAAATCAAATTAAAGGAAAAGCCATTCCTGGAATTTCAAATATTATTGCCGTAGCTTCTGGAAAAGGTGGTGTTGGAAAATCTACAACTACAGCCAATTTAGCCGTTACTTTAGCCAAAATGGGATTTAAAGTTGGTGTTCTTGATGCCGATATTTATGGTCCAAGTATGCCAATCATGTTTGATGTGGAAAACGAAAAACCAATTTCTGTAGAAGTTGACGGAAAATCAAAAATGAAACCTGTGGAAAGTTATGAAATAAAATTACTTTCCATTGGATTTTTCACTTCACCAAGTCAAGCCGTAATTTGGCGTGGACCAATGGCTTCCAAAGCATTAAACCAAATGATTTTTGATGCCGATTGGGGCGAATTAGATTTTATGCTAATCGATTTACCACCAGGAACAGGCGATATTCACTTGTCAATTATGCAGTCGTTGCCAATAACTGGCGCAGTGGTTGTAAGTACGCCACAAGCCGTTGCCTTAGCCGATGCTAAAAAAGGAGTTTCCATGTTTTTGTCAGAAGCCATCAACGTTCCAGTTCTTGGAATTATAGAAAACATGGCGTATTTCACGCCAGAAGAACTTCCAAATAACAAATATTACATCTTCGGGAAAGAAGGAGCAAAAAATCTTGCCGAAGATTTACAAGTTCCATTTTTGGGCGAAGTTCCATTGGTACAAAGCATTCGCGAAGCTGGCGATTATGGTCGTCCTGCTGCCTTACAAACCGCTTCACCATTAGAAAAAGTATACGAAGAAATTGCTAGAAACGTGGTGCAAGAAGTCGTGTACAGAAACGAAAATCTTGCTCCAACCGAAGCCATCAAAATAACAACCATGGCAGGATGTTCTGCTGTGAAAAAATAGTTTCAGTTTACAGTCTCAGTTTACAGTTTACACTGTTTTCTGCGACTGAAAACTGCGACTGAAAACTAAATTAAATTATGACAAACGAAGAATTAACCTCAAACGTTGAAAAAGCACTAGACGAAATCAGACCATTTTTAAATTCAGATGGCGGCGATATTAGTCTTGTTTCAATCGAAGACGAAAAACACGTAAAAGTCCGTCTTCAAGGTGCGTGCACGTCGTGTAGTTTAAGTGTCAGTACTATGAAAGCTGGCGTTGAAACTACCATAAAAAAATATGCACCACAAATTGAAACCGTAGAAAACGTTGCTTAGTCCTGGGCTTGTCGAAGGATTTGGGCGTTACCTCGTTCCAAAAAACGAGGTCGGGCTTTCCGTTACAATCTTTTATTTTTTAAAGAAAAAAATAAAAGGATTTTCACTGCAAACGAAGTTCTCTGAACTCCAAATTAAATAAATGTAAAGTGAAGAAATCCCTAACGCAAACCGTAAACTGACAAATGTCATGCAATAAAAAAAATATGTTTTACAATTTTGCACTTTAAAACATAAAATTTGTCACACTGAGCTTGTCGAAGTGCATAAAACCATAAACTTTTATAATGATCACAACAGATATACTCATCATTGGCGCTGGACCAACAGGACTTTTTGCCGTTTTTGAAGCCGGATTATTAAAATTAAAATGCCATATCATTGACGCTTTGCCACAACCTGGTGGACAATTGGCAGAATTATATCCCAAAAAACCAATATTCGATATTCCAGGTTACCCAGAAGTTTTAGCTGGCGATTTAGTTACTAATTTAATGGAACAAATCAAACAGTTTCAACCTGGATTTACACTTGGAGAAACTGCTGAAACTATCGAAAAATTAGAAGACGGAAGCTTTATTGTTACTACAAATGAAGGAACAAAACATCATGCAAAAGCGATTGCAATTGCTGGTGGTTTAGGAACATTCGAGCCAAGAAAACCAATCCTAAAAGATTTAGAATTCTACGAAAAAGAAGATCGAGGCGTTGATTATTTTATAAAAGATCCAGAAAAATATAGAGGAAAAAAAGTAGTAATTTCTGGTGGTGGCGATTCGGCATTGGATTGGTCAATCTTTTTATCCAATGTAGCTTCGTCAGTAACTTTAGTGCATAGAAGAAACGAATTCCGTGGTGCTTTAGATTCAGTAGATAAAGTACAAGAGTTGAAGCAAGAGGGAAAAATAAAACTAATTACACCAGCAGAAGTAGTTGGTTTCAAAGGTTCAGAACGAATAGAATCAGTAGATATTGAAATCAATGGTGCGAGAATGAATGTTGAAACCGATTATTTTATTCCACTTTTCGGATTGACACCAAAATTAGGACCAATCGCCAATTGGGGATTGGAAATAGAAAAAAATGCCATTAAAGTAAACAACGCCTTAGATTATCAAACCAACATCGACGGAATTTACGCCGTTGGTGACGTGAATACGTATCCAGGAAAATTGAAGTTAATTCTATGCGGTTTTCACGAAGCAACATTGATGTGTCAAAGTGTTTACAACAAATTAAATCCGGGAAAAAAATATGTGTTGAAGTATACAACCGTTTCTGGAGTTGATGGCTTCGACGGAACAAGAAAAGAAGCGGAAAAAGCTGTCGTAAAATCGATTGATTAATTATGAAGCAAAATAAGCAAATTTTAAACTCTCAAAATATTGGTTTAGAAACAAATATCGATAAAACTCACAACGATATTTTAATTCAAAGACTAATGAAGCTTGTAAATTAATTTACAAAAAATATAGTACAAACCAATTTGAAAAAGTTGATAGAACAATATTTTCAGGAAGAAAACACAATTAAAAATAAAATGCCACAAGATATAACCCTAAAAATAACTGACCGAAACGGACAAACTCACGAAATTCAAGCGCCAACAGACATGAATTTAAACGTCATGGAAGTTATCCGAATGTATGAATTAGCCGAAGAAGGAACCGTTGGTGTTTGTGGCGGAATGGCAATGTGTGCTTCGTGTCAATGCTACGTTTTAAACGATGTCATTTCGCTAGAAAGAAATCCCGACGAAGAAGCAATGCTTTGGGAAGCGTATCATGTTAAAGACAATTCACGACTAGGTTGTCAAATACGTATTACCGAAGAAATTGACGGCTTGGAACTAGAAATAGCACCTGAACAATAATAGAAAGCGAGATGAAATTCTCGCTTTTTTTAATTAATAAATTAAACCAATTTTAATTCCAGTTGCCAATTTATACTCGTTCCTTTGTTAACCGTGCCGCAGTTTACTCATTACTTGTTGGATGGATTTATTTGGAAGTCAAAAAAACAATAATTTTTACAATCCCAATTTTTCCTTAACCACTGGGAAAATTCTTTCCACAAATCTAAAATAAGCCAAGTCTGATGGATGCAAACCGTCATTAGAAACCAATGTAGGTTGTTCAAGTCCAAGTCGTGTAATATCAGTGATGTTTATAAAAGTAATATTATTTTCAATGCAATAATTTTCTGCGAAAGCATTGTAAGTGTCAATTTGTGTTGAAATGGAGGTATTTCCGTTTCCAAAAGGCGTGTAAGCATAATCCGGAATGGAAACTACAATTACATTGTTCTTGTTGCCTTTGGCTTTTTCGATAGCAATAGTTACCAATTCAGGAAATTCTTGTTCATACAAACTAAAATGTTTATTTTGATATTGATTATTTACGCCAATTAATAACGTAACAAAATCGTAGTTGTTTGCTGGATTTTGAGAAGCAATGGCATTTTTTAAATTGGTAGTTGTCCAACCTGTTTGCGCAATAATATCAGTCAAAATGTTGTCTGAAGCAGGCATGCTTTGTTTCAGTTTTGTTTTTAACTGAATAGGAAATCTACAGGTTTCACAAACGCTTTGTCCAATAGTATAACTATCGCCAAGTGCCAAATATCGGTAGGTTTTAGAAGTAATTATTGGTGTTTCATTCTCAACAACAGTATCGCTTTCTGCACTGCAACCTAAAAACAGCGTGCAAATCAAAAAAAATGATACTATTGTGGAGGTTTTTTTCATTGGCTAAACTATTTCAATAGTTTTTTCTATTTGTTCTTCAATGGCATCCCAAAGTCCAATTCGTTTTTCTAATGCCATGATGGAAACTTCTTCTACTTCGTGCCATTTTTGAGCATCATTTCCACATAAGTCATTAATCATTTGCATTGCCATTGGTCCGTGTTCGTCAGCATCTAATTCGATATGTCTTTCGAAGTAGTAAATTAATTTCGATAAATCGGTTTCTGGGAAATGCTGCTGAAAACTTTTTAAGATTTCGGTAAACATATTTGGGATTAAATCTTCTCTTCCAAAAGTAAAAGCAGCCGCAATTTTATGTGCTTTTCCTTCTTCGATTACTCGGAAAGTAAAATCAAGAAAGTTTTTGATGTTTTGGTGTAGGTTACTTTGCTTAATCGCAATGAAAACATTTTTGGTGTCAACTACATTTTGTAAAAAAGTATGCAGTTCAATTGTATTTGCGCCACAATCTTGCATTGCATCAACATACATTTCAAAGTGACTTAAACGTTTTCCATCTAAAGTCAAATCGCTTTCTTCTGCTAGAACAATCTCGTTGATTAGATATCTTGTTTCTGGATTAGCCGAGGCAAACCATGGCGTTGTCGTACACGTTAGTTTACTTTGCAACGCTTTTAACAGCGACATAAAATCCCAAACGGCATAAACATGACTTTCTAAAAACTGATGCAAATCATCAATGGTTTTTACTTTTTCATATAGCGGATGTTGTAATAACTGTTGTTTCTGTGGTTGAATTTTGGTGTTTATTTCAAAAATTGTCATAGCTTTTTTTTTATTATATACGAAGTATAATTATTTTAAGATTGTACTTCAATACAAATGTAAAAATGCTTCCCGAAATGGAGAAGCATTTTATATCAATTTTATTTATTGTTTAATCCTAAAATTAAAATGGAAACCTTTTTAGCCCCGATTGAAACGGAAATCCTTTTTCTTTTTTTTAAAGAAAAAGATTGGAGAGAAAAGCGGGAAAACGGATTGCTGAATTGCCCAAACTGCTCGCTCCAAAAAATAATTAGAATTTTATTTAAACGCTGGAATTCCAGTAATATCAGCACCGGTAATCAATAAGTGAATGTCGTGCGTGCCTTCATAAGTAATTACAGATTCTAGGTTCATACTGTGACGCATAATCGAATATTCGCCTGTAATTCCCATTCCGCCAAGCATTTGTCGTGCTTCGCGAGCAATGTTGATTGCCATATCAACGTTGTTTCTTTTTGCCATAGAAATTTGAGCTGTAGTTGCTTTTCCTTCGTTACGTAAAACACCTAATCGCCATGTTAACAATTGTGCTTTAGTGATTTCAGTAATCATTTCGGCTAATTTCTTTTGTTGTAATTGAAATCCGCCAATTGGTTTTCCAAACTGAATTCTTTCTTTAGAATATCTCAAAGCCGTGTCATAACAATCCATTGCTGCGCCAATTGCACCCCAAGCAATGCCATAACGAGCCGAATCCAAACACATCATTGGTGCGCCAAGTCCAGATTTTCCTGGCATTAGATTTTCTTTTGGAACTTTTACGTTGTCGAAAATTAATTCGCCAGTTGCACTAGCACGAAGTGACCATTTATTGTGCGTTTCTGGAGTGGTAAAACCTTCCATCCCGCGTTCTACGATTAATCCGTGAATTCTTCCTTCTTCATTTTTTGCCCAAACTACAGCAATATCAGCAAACGGTGCATTCGATATCCACATTTTGGCACCATTCAATAAATAATGATCGCCCATATCTTTGTAATTCGTAACCAAATCTGATGGATTTGAACCATAATCTGGCTCAGTCAATCCAAAACAACCCATGAATTCTCCGGTTGCCAACTTTGGTAAATATTTCACTTTTTGCTCTTCCGTTCCAAATTTCCAAATTGGGTACATTACCAAAGACGATTGAACCGATGATGTTGAGCGAACGCCAGAATCACCTCTTTCAATTTCTTGCATAATCAATCCATAAGAAATTTGGTCTAAACCTGCGCCGCCATATTCTTCAGGAATATATGGTCCAAATCCGCCAATTTCGCCTAAACCTTTAATGATTTGTTTTGGAAATTCAGCACGCTGTGCATAATCTTCAATAATTGGTGAAACTTCACGTTTTACCCATGCACGAGCCGAATCGCGCACTAATTTATGTTCGTCAGTTAGCAAATCGTCTAACAAGTAATAATCTGGAGCTTGAAATAAATCTGGTTTCATTTTGTGTCAATTTTGTGATTTACGAAAACGTTTGCAAAGGTAATAAAACATATTTGAGTTTCACTTTAACAATTGTTATTTTTTGTAGCTGATTCCAGCTGTTCGCTATATCTTTTTCTTTGAAAAAAAGAAAAAGGATGCCGCTTCCATCTGGGCTAGAACTTTGTCTTGAATTATCGCTCCAGTTTTTTGAAGGCTTCGTTTTTTGTGGTTAAAAATTCCAAAGTTTCCAGCGTATCTTCACGTTGCATGATGGCTTTGTAGTTTGCATCGGTTTCACAAAACGCCATGAATAAATCGAGTTCTTCCAAATTTAGGTCTAATTTTTTATAAAAAAATTCGTTGACATCAAATTTAGAAACAGCATATTCTTTAAAAGAAGCAAATTTTGATGTTCCTTCTTTGTCTTTCTTTTTGCCTGACTTGAATATTTTCTTAAAAAGCCCAACAAAATCAACACCATAAGGCATTTCGCCAGTATAAACGCCTAAAACTTTTGGTGAGTTTTCAAATTTCGCAAGTTTTGCCATTCGTATTTCTTCGGGCGAAACAATAATATTAACTTTTTCTACTTTGTTTATAGTAACTTCATCAAGTTCAATGGGTTTTTTGCTCAAATTGATGATAAGCTTTTCAAGTTTAAAATCGTCTTTTGTAAGCATGATTTTAATGTCATAATAATCTTTGGATAATACAAAAAGTTCATCGCCAACTTTGGCTTCAATGCTAAAATTTCCTTCGGCATCAGTAGTGCTACTTTTTTTGATGGCTAGATTGACAACATCTATTTTTTCTATTGCCATTTCGTTAAAAACAACTTTTCCATGAATAGTTTTTCTGTCTTGAGAAAAGCAGTTTAAAAAAGTAAAAAAGAAAAGGAGTAAAAGTAATTTTTGCTTCAAGTGAATCGGTTTTAGTTTTCAGTTCTAAAAGTATCCGATTTAAGTGATGCTAAATGATAAAGGATTGTTAATTGTGATTTCTTTAATGATTTGACAATTACATTTTAAGGTAAAAATCCTTCGTCAAATTGATGTAATCATCGGTGTATTCATGACGGTTAATTTCAATAACCAATTCGTCGGCGGTTAAAACCGAAAGTTCATAACGTTTAAAAGCCAACAAACTTCTAACAATTGGAGTAGTGTGAGAACCTTTTACACGAGTAACTTTCACTGGAAATAATTCAACTTCGGAACACAAATCAATAAAACGTTCTTCTTCTTTATAAGGAATAATTACGGCAAAAATTCCATTCTCCGACAAAAGTAAATCTGCAGCTTCTACCAATTCTTCAAAAGGCAAAGCGTCTTGAAAACGAGCCAAATCTCTTTGAGAATTATCCGTCTTGTAATCTTCAGAATAAAACGGTGGGTTTGAAATGATGATGTCGTATTCATCTTCGGGTTCTTCGACAAATTCATCTAAACCAGCATGAAAACAAAATAATCTGTCGCTCCAAGGTGAAGCTTCGAAGTTTTCCACACATTGTTCATAGGCTTCTTCGTCAATTTCAATGGCGTCAATTTGTTCGGCATGACTTCTTTGTGCCAACATCAAAGACAAAACTCCAGTTCCAGCACCAATATCCAAAACCGAAAAAGGATTATTATCAATTGGACACCAAGCGCCAAGTAACACGCTATCAGTTCCAATTTTCATGGCGCATTTGTCTTGTTGAACAGAAAATTGTTTGAAATTGAATGTTGACATTTTTTTTAGAAAATTAAAACCATTAAGAAATTAAGAGAATTAAGGCGGTGCTTAATGAAACTTAATTTCTTAATGGTTCAAAATTATTTTTTAGTATTTACAAGTACATTTCTACAAGTCCTTCTGGTAAATCCATGATGACTTTCTTGTTAACTCTGTCAATTTTTACTAAAAACTGATCAATCATGGGAACAAGAATTTCCACAGAACCATTAACCACTTCAAACAAAGGTTGCGCAGAAGAGTCATTAATAGATATAATTTTTCCAAAACCCCCCAATCGTTTATCTTCAATTTCAAAGCCTATAACTTCGTGAAAATAAAATTTATTGCCCGAAAGTTTTGGCAACATCGATAAGGGTAAATAAACTTCTAGCCCAATTAATTTGTCGGCTTCTGCTTCGGAGTCAACATCTTCAAATCGAACGCGTAGAAAATCATTTTTGTGTAGTGAACTATTTTCAATAAAAAATGGAACCAGATTTTTGTTGAATTCAACAAATACTGATTCCATATTTTCATATAATTCGGGTTCGTCTGTATCTAAATAGATAAGAACTTCTCCCTTGAAACTAAATTTTTTAGCAATTTTACCTAAATAGAAACAATCTTCTTTACGCATAATTGCTTACTAAATTATGCTTCAGTTTCTTCGCTAGCTTCTTCAGCAGCTGGAGTTTCTTCTGTAGCAACTTCTGCAACTGTTTCTTCAACAGCAACTTCAGCAGTTTCTTCTACTTCTTCTTCAACAGCTTCTTCTGCTTTTGCAGCTTCAACAGCGGCGGCGGCACGTTTGTCGTTAGCTTCTTTTTCAGCTTTTAAAGCCTTAGCTTTAGCTTCATCTTTAGCTTTAGATAATCCGTCTTTTTTAGCGGTTACTTTTCCAGCTTTCTCGTCTAACCAAGCAGCTAATTTAGCATCAGCTTGTTCTTGAGTTAAAGCACCTTTACGAACTCCGCCATCAAGGTGGTGTTTCAATAAAGCACCTTTGTAAGAAAGGATTGCTCTAGCTGTGTCTGTTGGTTGAGCACCATTGTGTAACCATTGTACAGCTTGGTCAAGGTTTAAATCAATAGTTGCTGGATTAGTGTTTGGATTGTAAGTACCAATTTTTTCTAAGTATTTACCATCTCTTTTTGAACGAGCATCAGCTGCTACGATCCAGTAAAAAGGTTTCCCTTTTTTTCCGTGTCTTTGTAATCTAATTTTTACTGACATAATCTTTTTGATTAATTTGAGGTTCTCGACCTCGGTTATTTAAGGGCGCAAAGATAGTTTTTTTAATTTAAAATGCAACTCAGTAATTCACTTTTTGTTGATAGTGATAATTTTAACTATAATTTCAATTGCATTTTTTTGAAAATAAGTTAGTATTTTTGCTTTAAAAAGTTATTTTTGTCAAATAATAATTAAGAAAATGAAAAGAATATTGCCTCTATTTATATTGTTAGTTTCACTTGTTTCGTGTGAAGAAGATATTAAATTTAACACACCTGGTTTTCAAGGTCAAAGAAATGATGTGTTTTGGAGAGCTAAAGATGCGAGAGCATATATTTCTTCTTCAGGCGATTTAACAATTGATGGATTAACTCAATATGAAAAAGTTACTTTAGGAACAACTAGCACTAATTTAGGTAAATATTCATTGGGAACAACAAATCAAAGTAATTTTGCTTCATATACTTTGACTGTTGATGGTATTTCTCAAGAGTTTGCTACAATTTCTGTTCCAGGACCAGTATCGTCTACAACTTTAGCGTCAGGAGGAACTGGTTATACAGCTCAAAATAATGCTGAAACAACAGGAGGAACTGGTAGTGGTTTATCCGTAGCGACAACAGTAAATGCTACTGGAGCAATTACAAAAGTTACTATTGTCGCACCAGGGAATGGCTACACTGCGGGTGATTTGATAACTGTAGTTGGAGGAAATTTGAATGGAAGATTTAGAGTTTTAAATGTTCGAAATAGCAATGGAGAAATTGAAATTACTGAGTATGATGCAACCAAAATGACAGTTTCAGGAAAATTTAAATTCAATGCCGCAAATGTAAATAGTCCTCAAAGTGGACAAGTCTTCAATTTTCAATATGGAGAATTCTATAAGGTTCCGATTTTTCCACAACAATAATAGCAAGAACAATATAAATAGTATAAAACCATCTTCGGATGGTTTTATTTTTTTAATAAAATCCAAATAATAAGCTGATTATAAGTTTATTTAAACTACCTTTGACCAAATTTTAAAAATTAAACATGAACATTTTTGTTGGAAGTCTTCCTTGGAGTATTGAGGAAGCAGATTTAAGAGAGTCTTTTGAGGCTTATGGAGCAGTAGACTCTGTTAAAGTAGTAACTGATAAATTTACTGGAAGAAGTAAAGGTTTCGGTTTTGTTGAAATGTCAAACGATGATGAGGCATTAAAAGCAATTGAAGAATTAAATGGTGCAACCGTTGAAGGTCGTACAATTGTAGTAAACAAATCTGAACCAAAACCAGAAGGTGAAAGAAGATCTTTTAACAACAATCGTTCAGGCGGAAGCTACAATGGCGGTGGAAACTCTCGCGGTGGTTACGGCGGAGGAAACAGAGATAACAATGGTGGTGGAAACAGAGGAAGATACTAATCAATATTCTTTACAAATACCAAAAGTCAACTCAATCGAGTTGGCTTTTTTTGTTTTTAGGAGCGAATCTTTCGGGATTTATCAGCTATCCATTTTCCTGCTTTCCGTTACAATCTTTTCTTTTTTTAAAGAAAAAAAGAAAAGGATTTTCACTGCAATCAGGGCTAGTTAGCCATCCATTTTTCCTTTTGTTAATAACTAAAATTGACAATATCTTACTTAAAATGTAATTTTGGTAAATTCCCAAAAAGCAAATTCCAAATCACAAACAAATGCGATAACAATTGGAATTTGGAATTTTTCAATTGGAATTTTTTAAAATATGTATTTAATATTCGACACCGAAACCACAGGATTACCAAAAAGCTGGGCAGCACCAATTTCCGATACTGACAATTGGCCAAGATGTGTCCAAATAGCTTGGCAATTGCACGACGAAATGGGAAACCTTGTCGAACACCAAGATTATCTCATCAATCCAGAAGGTTTCAATATTCCATACGATGCCGAAAGAATTCACGGAATTTCAACCGAATTAGCACAGCAAAACGGAATCCAACTCAAAGAAATGTTGGAGAAATTCAACATAGCTTTATCAAAAGCCAAATACATTGTTGGACAAAATGTAGGTTTCGATGTCAACATCATGGGTTGCGAATTCTACCGAATGGGAATCGATTCCCCAATGTCCAAAATGCCAATTCTCGATACGTGTACAGAAGTTACAGCATCACTTTTAAAATTGCCTGGCGGTCGAGGCGGAAAATATAAATTACCAACATTAACCGAGTTACATCAATATCTTTTCGGCGAACCTTTTGCCGAAGCGCACAATGCAACTGCCGACGTTGAAGCTACAACACGTTGTTTCCTAGAATTAATTCGTACTGAAGTTTTTACCAAAGAAGAACTCGATGTAGAACCCGAATATTTCGAAGATTTTCAGTTAAAAAATCCAAGATCAATTCAGTTAATTGGTTTAAAACACATCAACCTCAAACAAGCTTCGGATGAAATTAGAAAACAATTTCAAAAGGTTGAAAATGAAACTGTTCAAACCGCAATTTCCGACGAAGATAAACGCGATTTTAAGCATTCAAAATTTGCACATTTACACAATCATACCCAATTCTCAGTTTTACAATCTACCATTGGAGTTCCAGCTTTAGTTTCGGCGGCAGCCAAATATAAAATGCCAGCCGTTGCCATGACCGATACTGGAAATATGATGGGTGCTTTTCATTTTGTAAGTGCGGTTATGAACCATAATAAAGCGGTAAAATCTAAAATTGAAGCCGCAATCGAAGCAGGTGAACAACCCGAAGATGCCGAAATCAAACCCATTGTAGGTTGTGAATTCAATATTTGTGACAATCATAAAGACAAAACCAAAAAAGACAACGGTTATCAAATAGTATTTCTTGCAAAAAACAAAAATGGCTATCACAATTTAGCAAAAATGGCTTCCATTGCCTACATCGATGGTTTTTATTATGTTCCTAGAATTGATAAATCGATAGTTGAAAAATACAAAGAAGACATCATTGTTTTATCAGGAAATTTATATGGTGAAATTCCGAGTAAAATTTTAAATATTGGAGAAAATCAAGCCGAAGAAGCATTGCTTTGGTGGAAAGAACAATTTGGAGCTGATTTTTATTTAGAAATCATGCGTCATAACCAAGAAGACGAAAATCGAGTGAATAAAACTTTGATTGAATTTTCGCAAAAGCATAAAGTAAAATTAGTTGCAACCAACAACACTTACTATGTAAATAAGGAAGATGCCAATGCACATGACATTTTATTGTGCGTAAAAGATGGCGAAAAACAAGCCACACCAATTGGTCGTGGTCGTGGTTATCGTTATGGATTACCAAATCAGGAATATTATTTCAAATCGGAAGACGAAATGAAAAAACTATTTCAAGATTTGCCCGAAGCCATTATCAATGTTCAAGAAATTATTGATAAAGTAGAAACCTATTCGTTGTATCGCGATGTTTTACTTCCAAAATATGCCATTCCTGAGGAATTTATAAATCCTGAAGATGCTATTGATGGCGGAGTTCGTGGTGAAAATGCCTATTTGAGACATTTAACCATGGAAGGTGCCAAAAAACGCTATGGTGAAATTACTCCAGAAATTCAAGAACGATTGGATTTTGAGTTGCTTACCATTTCCAATTCGGGTTATCCAGGTTATTTCTTAATTGTGCAAGATTTCATTGCCGAAGCCAGAAAAATGGATGTTTCCGTTGGTCCAGGTCGTGGTTCTGCTGCTGGTTCAGCGGTTGCCTATTGTCTTGGAATTACCAATATTGATCCAATCAAATACGATTTACTTTTTGAGCGTTTTCTAAATCCAGATCGTGTGTCGATGCCCGATATCGATATTGATTTCGACGATGAAGGTCGTGGCCGTGTGATGGATTATGTAATCAATAAATACGGAGCAAATCAAGTAGCGCAAATTATTACCTATGGTAAAATGGCTACGAAATCTGCTATTCGAGATACCGCACGTGTGTTGGATTTACCACTTTTTGAAGCCGATAGAATTGCAAAATTAATTCCAGGAATGATGCCTTCCAAATGGAATTTGGCACGGTTCATTTCCGAAAAAGAAGAAGATGTAAAAAAAGCGCTTCGTTCAGACGAATTTGATAGAGTAAAAGAATTAATTGCCATTGCCAACGAAGGTGATTTAGCTGGAGAAACCATTCAGCAAGCCAAAGTTTTAGAAGGTTCGCTTCGAAATACAGGGATTCACGCTTGTGGAGTTATCATCACGCCAGACGATATTACCAATTTCGTTCCAGTTACAACTGCCAAAGATTCTGAATTATATGTAACCCAATTTGATAACTCCGTTGCCGAAAGCGCTGGATTATTAAAAATGGACTTCTTGGGTTTGAAAACCCTAACGTTGATAAAAGACACCGTAAAATTGGTAAAATATCGAACAGGAATTGAACTCAATCCCGATGAATTTCCAATTGATGATGTCAAAACCTATGAATTGTTCCAAAGAGGTGAAACCGTTGGTATTTTCCAATACGAATCACCTGGAATGCAAAAATACCTTCGCGAATTAAAACCAACTGTTTTTGGAGATTTAATTGCGATGAATGCCTTGTATCGTCCTGGACCATTAGAATATATTCCATCTTTCGTTAAAAGGAAAAATGGAGAAGAACCAATTACTTACGATTTAGATGCTTGCGAAGAATATCTTGGCGAAACTTATGGAATTACCGTTTACCAAGAACAGGTAATGCTTTTGTCTCAAAAATTAGCGAATTTCTCTAAAGGTGATGCCGATGTACTTCGTAAAGCGATGGGTAAAAAGCAAAAAGATGTCTTGGATAAAATGAAATCCAAATTCATTGATCAAGCGAAAGCAAATGGGCATGACGAACAAAAATTGGATAAAATTTGGACCGATTGGGAAGCGTTTGCGAGTTATGCGTTTAACAAATCTCACTCGACGTGTTATGCTTGGATTGCTTATCAAACGGCTTATTTAAAAGCACATTATCCTGCGGAATATATGGCTGCGGTACTTTCTAATAATATGAACGACATCAAACAAGTTTCATTTTTTATGGAAGAATGTAAACGAATGGGATTGAAAGTTCTCGGTCCAGATGTTAACGAATCGTATTATAAATTTACTGTAAACAATGATTATGCCGTTCGTTTTGGAATTGGTGCTGTAAAAGGAGTTGGTGCAAATGCCGTGGATACCATTGTTCAAAATAGAAAAGACGCACCTTATAAATCGATTTTTGATTTAGCCAAAAAAATAGATTTGCGTGCTGCCAATAAAAAAGCTTTCGAAAGCTTAGCATTGGCTGGAGGTTTTGATTGTTTTACCGATACGCATCGAGCGCAATATTTTCACATCGAAGGCGAAGGAATTACGTTTTTAGAAAAAGCCATGCGTTATGGTTCAAAATTTCAAGAAAACGAAAACTCGTCACAAGTAAGTTTGTTTGGCGAAGCCAGTGATGTTCAAATAGCCGAACCCATTGTTCCGCCATGCGATGAATGGAGTACGATGGAAAAACTAGCTCGCGAGAAAGAAGTCGTTGGAATTTATATTTCAGGACATCCATTAGATGATTATAAATTTGAAATGGAATATTTCTGCAATGTGAAATTAGAACAATTAAAATCGCTTGAAAGTTTGGTGGGTAAAACAGTTTCGTTCGGCGGAATTGTAACCAATATTCAACATCGAACAGCCAAAAACGGAAAAGGTTGGGCAACATTTCTACTCGAAGGTTATGACGAAAGTTACGAATTCCGAATTTTTGATGAAGAATACCTGAAATTCCGTCATTTCTTAGTTCAAAATCAATTTGTTTATTTCAAAGTTTTAGTAAAAGACGGTTGGGTAAACCGCGAAACTGGAAAAAAATCCGATCCAAGGATGCAATTCATGGAAGCTAAAATGCTTGCTGACGTATTGCCAACCTATGCCAAAAAATTGATAATCATGTTGAATATCAAAGAACTTCATCAAGATTTTGTGTATCAATTAAGTCAAATCATGACGCAGCATCAAGGCGAACACAGCGTAACATTTGAAGTATTAGAAATAGAAAAAGTAAAAAAAGAAGTTGAGATTCAACCCGTTATCAATGAAGATATTGATGAGATAACAACCGATGAAATCGATGGTGAAATGACTTCAGAAATTGCTATGAACGTAACCGAAACCATCGAAGAAAACAAAGTTATAACCGCTATTTCAATGCCAAGCCGAAAAACAAAAGTCAAAATATCATCCGAATTATTAAACGAATTAGAAAAACTTCAAGTAAATTTCAAACTCAATTAAGTATCAATTCTAATGATTTGAGCATAGTCAAAACTAATTTTCAATTAACAATAAATTAAGTTTTTAATACGTAAATTTGCATCATAAATAATTAAACAAAAAATTAAAACATAATGGCTTTAGCAATAACAGATGCTACTTTTGACGAAGTAGTTTTACAATCAGACAAACCAGTAGTAGTAGATTTTTGGGCAGCTTGGTGCGGACCATGTAGAATGGTTGG
>Ga0209278_1000545_pt1 | contig 28017 bp, 26 predicted proteins | sample JI81BgreenDNA_FD_187504 | JGI IMG/M metagenome (GOLD analysis project Ga0209278, IMG submission 187504) | Wastewater effluent complex algal communities from Wisconsin, to seasonally profile nutrient transformation and Carbon sequestration -... | ecosystem: Engineered > WWTP > Effluent > Algae...
CGCAGCGCGTGCAGCGTGGGCTGCACCTGGTCGAGGGCGAACGCAAACCGGCCGCGCAGGTCCAGCGGCGCCGTCTGATGGTTGAGCCCGAGCGTCCAGACCGACATGGTGCGAATTATAAAATTGGGGGTTGACGCGTGACTGTCAACTTTATATGACACTTGGGCTTTTCTGGGAACACCTTTTTGGGTTGACAGCGCCGGCGGTCGGTGTCGCCCTGGTCCTGTGGCTGGCCCTGGGCACCCGGCGGGGCACGCGCGCCGGCCGCCTTGCCCAGTTCGGCGTGCTGGCGGCGGTGGGTGTGGCGGTGCTGCTGGCGGGGCTGGTCGTGTACGGCCGCGACGGCAAGATGCTGACCTACGCCGCGCTGGTGCTCGCGCAGGGCAGCGCCGCCTGGTGGCTGCGCGGGCGGGCGTGACGCCCGGTCAGCGCGCGGCCGGGTCCAGGCGGGCGATCCGGTCGGTGATGAGACCGTCCAGGCCCAGCGCCCAGAGACGCGCCGCCTCGGCCTCGTCGTTGACGGTGTAGGCCAGCCGGCGCCAGCCGGCGGTGGCCTTCACCAAGGCCTCATCCCACAGCGGGTGGTGGGCGACGATGGCGACGCAACCCAGCGAGCGGGCCGCCACCTCCCAACCCGACCAGAGCGTGTGCAGCAGCAGGCCGCGCGGCAAGGCCGGCGCCGCGGCTTGCGCGGCGGCGAGGGCATCGGGCTGAAACGAGGTCAGCAGCGGAGGGAGGGCATCCGGGTGCGGGGCCCAGAGCGCTTGCGCGGCCCGGGCCACGGCCGCGCCGGTGGCCGCCGCCTGGCCGGGCATGGGCTTGATTTCGATGTTGAGGGCGTGACCAAGGGCGAGGCAATGCGTCGCCACGGCCGCCAGCGGAGCCGGTGGCTCGCCGGAGAAGACCGGGCTGTGCCACGCGCCGGCATCGAGTGCCGTCAGCGCCGTCCAGGGCAGGGCGTCGGCCGGCCCCTGGCCGCTGGTGGTGCGATCGAGGGTGTCGTCGTGCAGGAGGTAGACCACGCCGTCGGCGCTGAGCTTGGCGTCGCATTCGTACATGCGCCAGCCGCGGGCGGCCGCGGTGCGGAAGGCGGCAAGCGTGTTTTCGGGTGCCTGATCGCCGCCGCCGCGGTGGGCGATCCAGCGGGGGTAGGGCCAGGGGGCAGGGGAGGGGAGCATGCGGCCATTGTGCGGGGGCGCCGCCGCCCGGGCGATAACCGCACCGGCGTCACCGTGAAGCCCGTGTGGAATGGTGCGCTGCGATACCATGGCGGGCTCCGGTGCGCTCTGTGGGCGCGCCCCACGCCCCATGAACGCACCCACGCCCCTTCCGCTGCTGACCACCGCCCAGGACGACGCGCCCCGCCTGCGCGAAATCCCCTACAACTACACCTCGTTCTCCGATCGCGAAATCGTGATCCGGCTGCTGGGCGAGCGGGCGTGGTCCCTGTTGGACGAGCTGCGGGGCGAACGCCGCACGGGCCGATCGGCGCGAATGCTCTATGAGGTGCTGGGCGACATCTGGGTCGTGCAGCGCAACCCCTACCTGCAGGACGACCTGCTGTCGAGCCGCCAGCGCCGTGGGCAGCTGGTGGACGCCCTGAACCACCGCCTGGGTGAGGTGCAAAAGCGCCGCACCCCGCAGGACGATCCGTCGCGCGACGCGCTGGTGGGCGAACTCCTGACCGCCGCGCGCGCCGCCGTGGAAAGTTTCGCGCGATCGTTCGACGACATGGCGGACCTGCGCCAGCGCGCCCGCCGGGTGCTGGGCCGCTGCACCGCGAAAGACAACATCAAGTTCGACGGTCTGTCGCGCGTGTCGCACGTGACCGACGCCACCGACTGGCGGGTCGAGTACCCGTTCGTGGTGCTGACGCCCGACACCGAGGCCGAGATGGCGGGCCTGGTGCAGGGTTGCATCGACCTGGGACTGACCATCATCCCGCGGGGGGGCGGCACCGGCTACACCGGCGGGGCGATTCCCCTGACCTGGAAGAGCGCGGTGATCAACACCGAGAAGCTCGAAGCGATGACCGAGGTCGAGTGGGTGAAGGTGCCGGGCCACGACGAGCCATTGCCGACGGTGTGGACCGAAGCGGGTGTGGTGACGCAGCGTGTGGCCGATGCCGCCGAGCGCGCCGGCCATGTGTTCGCGGTCGATCCGACCAGCGCCGAGGCCTCGTGCATCGGCGGCAACATTGCGATGAACGCGGGTGGCAAGAAGGCCGTGCTCTGGGGCACCGCGCTCGACAACCTGGTGAGCTGGCGCATGGTCACGCCGCAGGCCGAGTGGCTGGAAGTCACGCGTCTGGACCACAACCGCGGCAAGATCCACGACGCCGAGGTGGCGACCTTCGAGCTGCGCTACTTCGGCCCGGACGGCAAGACGCCGCGCCGCAGCGAAACCCTGGTGATCCCGGGACGCACCTTCCGCAAGGAAGGCCTCGGCAAAGACGTCACCGACAAGTTCCTCTCGGGTCTGCCTGGCATCCAGAAGGAAGGCTGCGATGGCCTGATCACCAGCGCCCGCTGGATCGTGCACCGCATGCCGGGCCACACGCGCACCGTCTGTCTGGAGTTTTTCGGCAACCCGAAGGACGCGGTGCCCAGCATCGTGGAGATCAAGGACTTCATGTTCGCCGAGCAGAAGCGCTCGGGCGTGTTGCTGGCCGGACTGGAACATCTGGACGACCGTTACCTCAAGGCGGTGGGCTACACCACCAAGAGCAAAAAGGGCAACGGCGGATTGCCCAAGATGGTGCTGATCGGCGACATCGTGGGCGATGACCCCGACGCCGTGGCCCGCGCCACCAGCGAAGTCATCCGCATCGCCAACTCGCGCAGCGGCGAAGGCTTCACCGCCATCAGCCCCGAAGCGCGCAAGAAGTTCTGGCTTGACCGCAAGCGCACCGCGGCCATCAGCAAGCACACCAACGCCTTCAAGATCAACGAAGACGTGGTGATCCCGCTGCCGCGCATGGGCGAGTACACCGAGGGCATCGAACGCATCAACATCGAGCTGTCGCTGCGCAACAAGATCGCGCTGGCCGACGCCCTGGAGGCCTTCTTTGCCAAGGGCCAACTGCCGCTGGGCAAGACCGACGACGCCAGCGACATCCCCAGCGCCGAGCTGCTGGAGGATCGTGTGCAGCAGGCGCTGGCGCTGGTGCGCGAGGTGCGCGCGCTGTGGCAGGGCTGGCTCGACGACGTCGATCGCCTGTTTCCGCAGCTGCAGGACCACACGCTGCGCGCGAGCTGGAAGGCGCAGATCCGCGCGCCGCTGCAGCAGATTTTCAGCGGTGCGGCGTTCGGCCCCTTGCTCGCCGAATGCAACGCCATCCACCAGCGCGTGCTCAAGGGCCGTGTGTGGGTGGCCTTGCACATGCACGCCGGCGACGGCAACGTGCACACCAACATCCCGGTCAACAGCGACGACTACGCCATGCTCCAGACCGCCCACGAAGCGGTGGCACGGATCATGGCGCTGGCGCGACGGCTCGACGGCGTGATCTCGGGCGAACACGGCATCGGCATCACCAAGCTCGAGTTCCTCAGCGACGACGAGCTCAAGCCCTTTGCCGACTACAAGGCCAAGGTTGACCCGCAGGGGCGGTTCAACAAGGGCAAGCTGCTGCGCGCCGACACCGGCGACTCGACCGTGCGGCGCGCCGACCTGACGCATGCCTACACGCCGAGCTTTGGCCTTATGGGGCACGAGTCGCTGATCATGCAGCAGAGCGACATCGGCGCCATCGCCGATTCGGTCAAGGACTGCCTGCGCTGCGGCAAGTGCAAACCGGTGTGTGCCACCCACGTGCCGCGCGCCAACCTGCTGTACAGCCCGCGCAACAAGATCCTGGCCACCTCGCTGCTGATCGAAGCCTTCCTGTATGAAGAGCAGACGCGCCGCGGCGTCAGCATCCAGCACTGGGAAGAGTTTGAGGACGTGGCCGACCACTGCACGGTGTGCCACAAGTGTTACACGCCGTGCCCGGTGAAGATCGACTTCGGCGACGTGTCGATGAACATGCGCAATCTGTTGCGCAAGATGGGCCAGAAGAGCTTCCGCCCCGGGAACGCGGCGGCCATGCTGTTCCTCAACGCCACCAACCCCGAAACCATCAAGCTGATGCGCACCGCGATGGTCGACGTCGGCTTCAAGGTCCAGCGGGCGGCGAACAACCTGCTGCAGACGGTCGTGCGCAAGCAGACCGCCGCGCCGCCGGCCACGCTGCGCGCCGCGCCGGTGAAGGAGCAGGTGGTCCACTTCATCAACAAGAAGATGCCCGGCGGCCTGCCAAAGAAGACCGCGCGCGCACTGCTGGACATCGAGGACAAGAACTACGTTCCCATCATCCGCGACCCCGCCCGCACCACGGCCGACACCGAGGCGGTGTTCTATTTCCCGGGTTGCGGGTCGGAGCGGCTGTTCAGCCAGGTGGGGCTGGCCACGCAGGCCATGCTGTGGCACGCCGGCGTGCAGACGGTCTTGCCGCCGGGTTATCTGTGTTGCGGTTATCCGCAGCGCGGCTCGGGCCAGTTCGACAAGGCCGAGAAGATCATCACCGACAACCGTGTCCTGTTCCACCGCGTGGCCAACACGCTGAACTATTTGGACATCAAGACGGTGGTGGTGAGTTGCGGCACCTGCTATGACCAGCTGCAGGGCTACGAATTCGACAAGATCTTCCCCGGCTGCCGCATCGTCGACATCCACGAATTCCTGCTGGAGAAGGGCGTCACCCTCGACGGCGGCCAGGGCGCGTATCTGTACCACGACCCCTGCCACAGCCCGATGAAGCAGCAGGAGCCGATGAAGACGGTCAAGGCGCTCGTCGGTCCGGACGTCATCGAGAGCAAACGCTGCTGTGGCGAATCGGGCACGCTCGGCGTGACCCGGCCGGACATCTCGACCCAAGTGCGTTTCCGCAAGGAAGAAGAACTGCGCAAAGGCGAGGCCGCGCTGCGGGCGACCGGCGCTGTGGCGCCGGACCAGAACGTGAAGATCCTCACGTCCTGCCCGAGCTGCCTGCAGGGCCTGTCGCGCTATCAGGACGACATGCAGAACGGCCTGCTGGAGGCCGACTACATTGTGGTGGAGATGGCGCGCCAGATCCTCGGCGAGCACTGGCTGCCCACCTACGTGGCCGCCGCGAACCAGGGCGGCATCGAGCGGGTGTTGGTATGACCCCCCTGCGTCGCTTCGCGTCTTCCCCCCTCAAAGGGGGTCTGCGCCAACGGCCCGGCAACGCCGGTTCCTTGGCGCGTCCGGTTTCGACCGGGGCGCTCGAAAGCAATTGATCTTCGGAGACGAACCATGGCTGGCCTCGACCGCAACACCCCCACCCCCGTCGACATCACGGTGCACGGCGCATCGCGCGCGCTGGAAATCGCTTTCTCCGACGGGCAATCGTTCCGCATCCCCTTCGAGCTGATGCGCGTTTACTCGCCTTCCGCCGAGGTCCAGGGCCATGGCCCGGGCCAGGAGACGCTGCAGACCGGCAAGCGCGAGGTCGGTCTGCTGGCGCTGGAGCCGGTGGGCAACTACGCGGTCCAGCCCACCTTCGACGACGGCCACGATTCCGGCATCTTCTCGTGGGACTACCTGTACTTCCTGGGTTCGCGGCAGGCCGAGCTGTGGGCGGACTACGAGGCCCGGTTGAAGGCCGCTGGCGTCGACCGCGACGCCCCGATGGCACCCAAGGCCGGCCACGCCTGCGGCAGCCACTGAGCGGAGCGCCCATGGCCCAAACCCATTTCGGCTTCCGCACCGTCGACGAGACGGAGAAAGCCCGCCACGTCCGCAGCGTGTTCGATTCCGTCGCGCCGAAGTACGACGTGATGAACGACCTGATGTCGGCCGGCCTGCACCGCCTGTGGAAGCGCTACACGGTGACGGTGGCGAACCCCCGGCCGGGTCAGCAGGTGCTGGACATCGCGGGCGGCACCGGCGATTTGTCGCGGGCGTTCGCGCGCCGCGTCGGACCGACCGGGCGTGTGGTGCACACCGACATCAACGAGGCCATGCTGCGCGAGGGTCGCACCCGGCTGCTCGACGAAGGCCTGGCCTTGCCGACGATGGTCTGCGACGCCGAGAAGCTGCCGTTCGCCGATGAATCGTTCGACCTGGTCAGCGTCGCCTTCGGCCTGCGCAACATGACCCACAAGGACCGGGCGCTGGCCGAGATGCGGCGGGTGTTGCGCCCGGGTGGCAAGCTGCTGGTGCTGGAGTTTTCCCGCGTGGCCAAGCCGCTGGAAAAGGCGTATGACTGGTACTCGTTCAACGTGCTGCCGAAGCTGGGCCAGCTGGTGGCCAACGACGATGCCAGCTACCGCTACCTCGCCGAGTCGATCCGCATGCACCCGGACCAGGAAACGCTGCGCCAGATGATGAAGGCCGCCGGCTTCGGGCACGTCGATGTGCACAACCTCAGCGCGGGCGTGGTGGCGCTGCACGTGGGCATTCGATGCTGAGGCGAGCAGACCGGGTTAGACGATCACGGTGACGACAAACGTGACAAGCGAATGACAACAAGGCAAGAAAACAAACAGCCAGCAAAGGTGACAAGCATGCGCAGGGTGTGGTCGGCCGGGGTGGCCTTCATCATGGCCGTGGGGCTCTCGTTGGGTTCGGGTGATGCGTGGGCGAAACGGCTGGGCGGCGGCACGTCGATGGGCAAGCAGTCGCCCCACCTAAGCCAGCGCGATGGCGCAGCGTCGGCCGCAGCGAGCCCCGCGAACCCGGGTGCTGCCACCACCGCGGGCGCCGCGCCCGGCGCGGCCGGTGCTGCAGGGGCCGCTGCGGCCACCCGTCCGGCCTGGGGCGGCATGCTCGGCGGTCTGGCGGCGGGCCTGGGCCTCGCCTGGCTGGCCTCCAGCCTGGGCTTGGGCGAGGCCTTTGCGCAGGTGCTGCTGATGGTGTTGCTGGCCGGTCTGTTGCTGGCCGCCGCGACCTGGTTCGTGCGTCGGCGCCCGGCGTCGTCAACGCGGGTGATGGTGCCTGCCACCGCGGCGGCGGCCGAACCGGCCACGCCGCGCGGCTACAGCCCGCTCAACGTGGGCAACGACGCCTCGGCCCGTCCCTGGGAGCGCAGCGCGCCGGTGCCGCTGGAGCCGCACCCGGGGGCGTCTTCGGGCTCGATGATCGGTTCGTCGATCGGCCGCACGCCGGCCTGGGGCGTCCCCGCCGGCTTCGATGTCGAGGGGTTCCTCGCCGCCTCCCGCGCCAATTTCGTCCACCTGCAGGACGCGTGGGACCGCGCCGACATTCCGGCGCTGCGCGCCATGATGACCGACGACATGGTGGCTCAGATTCAGACCCAGCTGGCCGAGCGCGAACGTCACACCGGCAGCACGGCCAACCGCACCGAGGTGGTCATGCTGGAGGCCTCCCTGCTGGGCATCGAGGAACTGCCCGATGCGTACATGGCGAGCGTGGAGTTTTCCGGCCTGATCCGTGAAGAACCTTCGGCAGGCCCGAGCCCGTTCCGCGAGGTCTGGAACGTCACCCGGGATCGCACGGGTCCCGGCGGCTGGCTGGTGGCGGGCGTGCAAGCCCTGCAGTGACACGGCCGGTGGCCCTGTCGTCAGGCGCGCGCGCTCCGAGTAACCCCGCCCGGTGACCCCGCCCTGCGCCCGGTGCGCGGGAATCGCGGCGATATCGCCGAGAATCGGGCGACCATGAGCACCGACGTTCCTCCGTCCCCGCCCCCCCATCCCTTGCAAACCCTGCTGGGCGCGCTCAAGCCGCCAGCCTGGGTCGTCGATGAGCTGCAGAACCGACTGGTGCTGGCGCTCAACCACGTGTTGCAGCAAGAGCCCGCCGCGATGGATCGGCTGCGCCGGCAGCGCGGCAAGCCGGTGCGGCTGCGTTGGGGCGAGATCCACCTGATGCTGGCCGCCACGCCTGCCGGCCTGCTGGAGCGCGCTGACCCGCAGGCCGCGCCCGACCTCACCGTCACGCTCACCGACCCGTCGCCGCTGGCGCTCGTGCAGACCGCGCTGGCCGGCCAGAAGCCGGCGGTGGACATCCAGGGTGACGTGCTGCTGGCCGCCGAGGTGGCCTGGCTGGTGGACAACGTGCGCTGGGACGCCGAGGAGGATCTCGCGCGTGTCTTCGGCGACGCGCCGGCACACACCCTGGCGCAGGGCGGCCGCGCCCTGTCGTCGGCGCTGCGGGCCCTGGTGTCGAAGATGCCACGCCCGCCGGCGGGGCCGTCCGCATGAGGCGCTTCCTGCGCGGCGCCTTCATCGTCTGGGTCGTGTTCCGCCACGGGCTGGACGAGCTGGTGCTGTCCAGCTTCCGCCACCCCGGCCTGCGGCTGGTGGGGCGCATCGTCTCGGTCGGTCGTCGGCTCGACACCCCGCGCGGTCAGCGCCTGCGGGAGGCGCTGGAACGGCTGGGCCCCATCTTCGTGAAGTTCGGTCAGGTGCTCTCGACCCGCCGCGATCTGCTGCCGCCTGACATCGCCGACGAACTGGCCAGGTTGCAGGACCGCGTGCCACCGTTTGACAGCGCGGTGGCCGTGGCCACCATCGAGCGCGCGTTCGGGCGCCGGCTCGATCAGGTGTTCGCCAGTTTCGACCGCGTCCCCGTGGCCAGCGCCTCGATCGCCCAGGTGCATTTCGCGACGCTGCGCGACGGCCGCCACGCCGGCCGGGAGGTGGCCGTCAAAGTGCTGCGGCCCAACATGCTGCCGGTGATCGACAAAGACCTCAGCCTCATGCGCCTGATGGCGGGCTGGCTGGAGGCCCTGTCGGCCGATGGCAAGCGGCTCAAACCCCGCGAGGTGGTCGCCGAGTTCGACAAGTACCTGCACGACGAGCTCGATCTGCTGCGCGAGGCTTCCAACGCCGCCCAGCTGCGCCGCAACATGACCGGGCTGGACCTGGTGCTGATCCCCGAGATGTTCTGGGACTACTGCCACACCGAGGTGATGGTGATGGAGCGCATGCACGGCGTGCCCATCAACCGCGTGGATGAACTGCGCCGCCAGGGCGTGGACATCGCCAAGCTCGCCCGCGACGGCGTGACCATCTTTTTCACGCAGGTCTTCCGCGACGGCTTCTTTCACGCCGACATGCACCCGGGCAACATCCAGGTCAGCCTGGCGCCCGAAACCTTCGGCCGCTACATCTCGCTCGACTTCGGCATCGTCGGCACGCTCACCGAGTTCGACAAGGAGTACCTCGCGCAGAACTTCACCGCCTTCTTCCGGCGTGACTACAAGCGCGTGGCCGAACTGCACATCGAAAGCGGCTGGGTGCCCCCCCAGACCCGGGTCGACGAGCTGGAGTCGGCCATCCGTGCCGTCTGCGAGCCCTACTTCGACCGACCACTGAAGGAAATCTCGCTCGGGCTGGTCCTGATGCGCCTGTTCCAGACCTCGCGCCGCTTCCAGGTGGAAATCCAGCCCCAGCTGGTCCTGCTGCAGAAAACGCTGCTCAACATCGAAGGGCTGGGTCGGGATCTGGACCCCGAACTCGATCTCTGGAGCACCGCCAAGCCCTTTCTGGAGCGGTGGATGCTGGAACAGGTCGGCCCGCAGAAGCTGCTCGCCCAGCTCAAGGCCGAAGCCCCCCAGTACGCCAAGCTGCTGCCGGCCCTGCCCCGGCTGATGCACGACTACCTGCAGCACCGCCCGACCGAACTGCGGCGCGAGCTCGACAGCCTGCTGGCCGAGCAGCGCCGCACCAACCGGCTGCTGCAGGCCATCATCTACGGTGGGGTCGGCTTCGTGCTCGGCCTGCTGGCGATGCAGGTGTTGCTGCGCGTGCGGCTCTGGTGAAGCGGCGCCCGGAAAACGGGGCGCGAATTTATAATGTGCGGTTTTGTCGTTCGGTGCGGCCGAACGGCAGGGGCCGGGCCCGCCGCACGGCCCTGCCGGCCGGCCGGCCCCGAACCCACCCATTTCACCGTCCCGACCCGGTTCACGCCATGCCCATCTACGCCTACCAGTGCGAGTCCTGCGGCCATGCCAAGGACGTGCTGCAGAAAATTTCCGACGCGCCCCTGACCACCTGCCCGTCCTGCGGACAGGCGACCTTCCGCAAGCAAGTCACCGCCGCCGGTTTCCAGCTCAAGGGCTCCGGTTGGTACGTGACCGACTTCCGCGGCGGCCAACCGGCCAGTGGCAAGACCGCCGCGCCGGCGCCTGCCGCCAGCGATGCGCCGGCCGCTGCGCCGGCGTCCGCGCCCGCGGCGGCCCCCGCCCCAGCGCCGGCTCCCGCGCCCGCCGCGGGCGCCTGACGGCCACCGGCCTCGACCCATGGCTGCTTTGCGCAAATGGCTGCTCTCGGGACTGCTGGTCCTGGTGCCCCTGATCATCACCCTGTGGGTGCTCGACTGGGTGGTCACCACGCTCGACCAGACGCTGCGGGTGCTGCCGGTGGCCTGGCAGCCCGACAACTGGCTGGGTGTGCACATTCCCGGCCTCGGGGTGCTGTTTGCCTTGGGCGTGGTGCTGTCGATCGGGGCGCTGGCGTCGAACATCATCGGCCACCGCCTCGTCACGTGGTGGCACGCGCTGCTGCACCGCATCCCGGTGGTCCGCTCGATCTATTCGGGCGTGAAGCAGGTGTCCGACACGCTGTTCTCCGAAAAGGGCAACGCGTTCCGCAAGGCGGTGCTCGTGCAATGGCCGCACGACGGCATGTGGACCATCGGCTTCCTGACGGGCCAGCCCGGCGGACAGGTGCTGTCTGCCCTGCGTGCCAAGCCCGGGTCGGCGGCCGATGAGCCGTTCATCAGCGTGTACGTCCCGACCACGCCCAACCCCACCGGCGGCTACTTTGTGATGGTCCGCCAGCGCGACTGTGTCGAGCTGGCGATGTCCGTTGACGAAGCCCTCACCTACATCGTTTCCATGGGCGTCATCGTGCCCGGCAGCCAGCGCGCAGCCGGGGCCCTGCCGCCCGTTGCCGACTCCGCGGCCCGGCCGCCCTTGCCCTGAACGGAAAGAAGAACCGACATGCCCATGCGCTCCCTCTATTGCGGTCTGGTGACCGAAGCCCAACTGGGTCAGACCGTCACGCTCGCCGGCTGGGTCAACCGCCGCCGCGACCACGGCGGTGTCATCTTCATCGACCTGCGTGACCGCGAAGGCACGGTGCAGGTGGTGTGCGACCCTGACCGCCCGGACATGTTCAAGACCGCCGAAGACGTGCGCAATGAGTTCTGCGTGCAGGTCATCGGGGTGGTGCGCGCCCGTCCGGAAGGCACCACCAACGACGCCATCAAGAGCGGCAAGGTCGAGGTGCTGTGCCACGAACTGAAGGTCCTCAACCCCTCCGTCACGCCGCCGTTCCAGCTCGATGACGACAACCTGTCGGAGACCACCCGCCTGACGCACCGCGTGCTCGACCTGCGTCGCCCGGCCATGCAGCGCAACCTCATGCTGCGCTACCGCGTGGCGATGGAGGTGCGCAAGTTCCTCGATGAGAACGGCTTCATCGACATCGAAACCCCGATGCTCACCAAGAGCACGCCCGAAGGCGCCCGCGACTACCTCGTCCCCAGCCGTGTGCACGACGGTCAGTTCTTCGCGCTGCCGCAGTCGCCGCAGCTCTTCAAGCAGCTGCTGATGGTGGCCGGCTACGACCGCTACTACCAGATCACCAAGTGCTTCCGCGACGAGGACCTGCGCGCCGACCGCCAGCCCGAGTTCACGCAGATTGATATCGAAACGTCCTTCCTCACCGAGCAGGACATCCGCGACATGTTCCAGGGCATGATCACCAGCGTCTTCCAGAAGGTGCTGGGCGTGGACCTGGGCGCGTTCCCGGTGATGCCCTACGCCGAGGCGATGCATCGCTTCGGCTCCGACAAGCCCGACCTGCGCGTCAAGATGGAGTTCACCGAACTCACCGACGTGATGGGCGATGTCGACTTCAAGGTGTTCAGTGCGCCGGCCCTCATGAAAAACGGGCGGGTGGTGGCTTTGCGCGTGCCCGGCGGTGGCGAGATGAGCCGCAGCGAGATCGACGCGTACACCGAGTTCGTGAAGATCTACGGCGCCAAGGGTCTGGCGTGGATCAAGGTCAACGACGTGGCCAAGGGCCGTGACGGCCTGCAAAGCCCGATCGTCAAGAACCTGCACGACGCGGCCATTGCCGCCATCCTGCAGCGCAGCGGCGCGCAGAACGGCGACATCCTGTTCTTCGGCGCCGACAAGGCCAAGATCGTCAACGACGCCATCGGCGCGCTGCGTCTGAAGATCGGCCACAGCGAACTCGGCAAAAAGAACGGTCTGTTCGAGGCCCGCTGGGCACCGATGTGGGTGGTCGATTTCCCGATGTTCGAGTACGACGAAGAGGCGGATCGGTGGACGGCGGTGCATCACCCCTTCACCGCGCCGAAAGACGGGCACGAGGACTTCATGGTCAGCGACCCCGGCCGTTGCATCGCCAAGGGCTATGACATGGTGCTCAACGGCTGGGAGATCGGCGGGGGCTCGGTGCGGATTCACACCGCGGCCGTGCAGCAGAAGGTGTTCGACGCACTGAAGATCACGCCCGAGGAAGCCCAGCTCAAGTTCGGGTTCCTGCTTGACGCGCTGCAGTACGGCGCACCGCCCCACGGCGGACTGGCCTTTGGCCTGGATCGCATCGTCACGCTGATGACCGGCGCCGAGTCGATCCGCGACGTGATTGCTTTCCCCAAGACCCAGCGCGCGCAATGCCTGCTCACCCAGGCGCCGAGCGTGGTGGACGAAAAGCAGCTGCGCGAGCTGCACATCAAGCTGCGCAATCCCCAGCCGGCCTGAGGGCGCGGCTTCGGCCAGAATCACAGGGCGCCTGCGGGCGCCCTGATTGTTTCTGCCTGCCATGAGCGAGCCACGCCCCTTCAAGATTCCGCAGTCGGTGCTGGTGGTGATTCACACCCCGGCGCTGGAGGTGCTGCTGATCGAACGGGCCGACGCGCCCGGGTTCTGGCAGTCGGTGACGGGGGCGAAAGACACGCCGGATGAGCCGTTTGAGGCCACGGCCGTGCGCGAGGTGGCCGAGGAAACCGGCATCGACGCCCGGGCCCCCGGCCATGCGCTGCGCGACTGGGCGCTGGAGAACGTGTACGAAATCTACCCCCGCTGGCGCCACCGCTACGCGCCCGGGATCACGCACAACACCGAGCGCCTGTTTGGTCTGTGTGTGCCCGCCGCGCGGCCGGTGCGCCTGAGCCCGCGCGAGCACCGCGACCAGGTCTGGCTGCCGTGGCGCGAGGCCGCCGAGCGCTGCTTTTCGCCGTCGAACGCGGAAGCCATTGCCTGGCTGCCGCGGCTGGGCGGCCATGTCATCATGGCGCCATGAGCACGCTGCGGGTGGCCACCTACAACATCCACAAGGGCGTGCAGGGCCTGGGGCCGGCGCGCCGGCTGGAGATTCACAACCTGCAGCACGCGGTGGAGCAGTTCGATGCCGACATCGTCTGCCTGCAGGAGGTGCGGCGCCACCACCGCAAGATGGAGAAGCTCTTCACCCGCTGGCCGGAGATCGAGCAGGCCGATTTCCTGTCTCCCGAGGGTTATGAGGCCGTGTACCGCACCAACGCGGTCACCCGCCATGGCGAGCATGGCAACGCCCTGCTGTCGCGCTGGCCGGTGCTCGACGTGTTCCACACCGATGTGTCGGACCACCGCTTCGAGCAGCGCGGGCTGCTGCACACGGTGTTGCTGGTGCAGGGGCGCGAGGTGCATGTGGTGGTGGTCCATTTCGGGCTGATCCACGCCAGCCGGGAGCGCCAGGTCCGGCGCCTGGGCCAGTACCTGGCGCGCGTGGTGCCGGCGTCGGCGCCGCTGGTGGTGGCGGGCGATTTCAACGACTGGGGCGCGCAGCTGCTGCGGCCAATGGCCGAGCTGGGCCTGGTCACTTTCGACGGCATCCGCCTGCCGACCTTTCCCGCCCGCCTGCCCCTGCTCCACCTGGACCGCATCTACGTGCGCGGGCTCACGCCGGTGTCGGCCCATGTGCCGCATGGCCGCACCTGGGCGCGCATGTCGGACCACCTGCCGCTGATCGCCGACCTGGCCTTCTGAGCCACCGGCTGTCCCCGCACACCGCCTCCGACCGTGATCCCGCGCGCCACCAGCCTCCTCCCCGGACACCAGCTCTGGCTGCTGCAGGGCGGGGCGGAATTTTTCCCGGCGCTGGTGGAGGCGATGGACGCCGCCCACCAGGTGATCCACCTGGAGACCTACATCTTTGAATTCGCCGGGTCGGCGCTGGCGGTGGCCGAGGCGCTGGAGCGTGCGGCACGGCGGGGCGTGGCGGTGCGGCTGGTGATCGACGGGGCGGGCACGCCCCGCATCCCGGCGGTGTGGCAACGCCGCCTGACCGATGCGGGCGTGGCGCTGCGCGTCTATGCGCCGCTGGGGCGTTTCGGGCTGCTGCTGCCCAGCCGCTGGCGCCGGCTGCACCGCAAGCTGTGCGTGGTCGACGGGACGATCGGCTTTTGCGGCGGCATCAACATCATCGATGACCAGGACGATGTGGCGCTGGGGCGGCTCACGGCACCGCGCCTGGACTATTCGCTGCGCGTGGCCGGTCCGCTGGTGGCCGACATGGTGGAGACGATGGAGTCGTTGTGGTGGCGGTTGCAGGCGGCGCGACGCGCCCGCCAGCGCGAGTTCAAGGCCGCGTGGGAGGCCTTGCGCGAGTCGCGGCCGGTGGGCGATTTTTCGCGTCTCTTGGACAAGATCGAACGCTACGCCCGACCCGGCCGTGAGCCGGCCTTCGACGACAGCGCGGTGGTGGCGGTGCAGGGCGCACGCGCCGGCCTGCTCCTGCGCGACAACGTCGGCCATCGCCACGACATCGAGCGCGCCTACCTCAAGGCGATTGGCGAAGCGCGCCGGGAAATCGTCATCGCCAACGCCTATTTCATCCCGGGCCGCAAGCTGCGCCGTGCGCTGCTGATGGCGGCGGCCCGGGGCGTGCGCGTGCGCCTGCTGTTGCAGGGCAAGTACGAGCATTTCCTGCAGTACCGCGCCGCGCGGCCGGTGTATCAGCGGCTGGTGGACGCCGGCATCGAGATCCACGAATACGCCCCCAGCGCTCTGCACGCCAAGGTGGCGGTGGTCGATGGCCGCTGGTCCACGGTGGGCTCGACCAACCTGGACCCGCTGTCGCTGTTGCTGGCGCGGGAGGCCAACGTGCTGACCACCGACCGCGTGTTCAGCCAGCGGCTGCGCGACGGCCTGGACCGCCTGATGAACACCGCCGGGCAGCGGCTGGATGCGCAGACGCTGGGCCAGCGGCCCTGGACGCAGCGTGTGCTCGACCGGGTGGCGTTCGGCGTGATGCGCACCGTGTTGTTCCTCACTGGCCATGAATACTGAGGCGCGCGCCCCGCGATGAGCGACCTGATCGTGCAGCGGCCCGAGGGCCTGTACTGCCCGCCGGGCGACTTCTACATCGACCCCTGGCGCCGGGTGGACCGCGCCGTGATCACCCACGCCCACGCCGACCACGCCCGGCCCGGCCACGGCCACTACCTGGCCACCGCCGTGTCCGAGGGACTGCTGCGCGCGCGCCTCGGCGCCGACATCACGTTTCAGGGGCTGGCCTATGGCGAGGCGGTGGAACACCGCGGCGTTCGCATCAGCCTGCACCCGGCCGGACACGTGCTGGGCTCGGCGCAGGTGCGGGTGGAACACGGCGGGCGCGTGTGGGTGGCCAGCGGTGACTACCGGCCCACCCCGGCGGGCGCCACGCCCGACCGCACCTGCACGCCCTTCGAGCCGGTGCGCTGCGACGTGTTCATCACCGAATCGACCTTCGGCTTGCCCATCTACCGCTGGCAGCCCGACGCGCGCCTGTTTGGCGAGATCAACGCCTGGTGGGCGGCCAACGCCGAGGCCGGGCGCGCCAGCGTGCTGGTGTGTTACAGCCTGGGCAAGGCGCAGCGTCTGCTGGCGGGCGTGGATGCGTCCATCGGGCCGATCGTGTGCCACGGCGCGGTGGAGCCCCTGAACCGCGCCTACCGCGCCGTCGGCGTCGCGCTGCCCGAGACCCGGCTGGTCAGCGAGGTGGCCGACCGTGGCGCGCTGCGCCGCGCGCTGGTGCTGTGTCCCGGCAGCGCGCTGGGGACACCGTGGGTCCGGCGCTTCGGGGAATTCAGCGACGCCTTCGCCAGCGGCTGGATGCAGGTCCGTGGCCAGCGCCGCCGCGGCGGCCACGACCGCGGCTTCGTGCTCAGCGACCATGCCGACTGGCCCGGTCTGCTGACGGCGATCGGCGCGACCGGCGCGCCGCGCGTGATCGTCACGCACGGCAGCGTGCCGGTGCTGGTGCGCTACCTGCAGGAGCAGGGTCTGCAGGCCGAGGCCTTCGAGACCGAGTATGGCGACGACCAGGAGGCCGCGGCCGAGGCACCCGCCGGCGCGTCGGCCGGGGAGGGCGCGTGAAGCGTTTCGCCGAGTTGTACGCGGCGCTCGACGCCACCACCAGCACCGCCGCGAAGGTCGATGCGCTGGTGGCCTACCTGGCCGCTGCACCGGACGAGGACGCCGCCTGGGCCGTGTATTTCCTGGCCGGGGGGAAACCGCGCCAGACCGTGCGCACCGCCTTGTTGCGCGCGGTGGCCACCGAGGCCGCCGGGCTGCCCGACTGGCTCTTCGAGGCGAGCTACCAGGCAGTGGGTGACCTCGCCGAAACCATCGCGCTGGTCCTGCCCCCGCCCGTGCCCGCGGCCGAGCCGCCCGGGCTGGCGGCGTGGATGCATGAGCGGCTTCTGCCGCTGCGCGGCGCCGATGACGCCACCGTGGCCCACGCCCTGCGCGCCGCCTGGCGCGAACTCGACACGCTGGGCCGCTTTCTGCTGGTCAAGCTGGTCGGGGGCGGCTTCCGCGTGGGTGTGAGCAAGCTGCTGGTGCAGCGCGCCGTCGCCCGCCACGCGGGGCTGGACGCGACGCTCGTGGCCGCCCGCATGATGGGCTACACCGACGGCAAACGCCTGCCCACTGCCGAGGCGTGGCGCGCGGTGATCGCGCCGGCAGCGATCGCGCCAGCCGGAACCGATGGCCCCGCGGCGGCGATGCCCCACGAACCCAGCCAGCCCTGGCCCTTTTTTCTCGCCCAGCCGTTGCTGGAGGACCCGGCCGAGGCCCTCGGGCCAGCCAGTGACTGGCTCGCGGAGTGGAAGTTCGACGGCATCCGTGGCCAGGTCGTGCGCCGTGCGGGTGGGGTGTGGGTGTGGTCGCGCGGCGAGGAACTGATGACCGAGCGCTTTCCCGAGCTGCAGGCGCTGGCCGCGGGCTGGCCCGATGGCACGGTGGTGGACGGCGAGATCGTGGTCTGGGACCGCGAGGCACCGCCGCTGCCCGGCGCCGACACGCCGGGACGGCCGGCGCCGTTCGCGCGGCTGCAGCAGCGCATCGGGCGCCAGGCGCTCAATGCGAAGGTGCTGGCCGACGCACCGGTGGGGTTCGTGGCCTACGACGTGCTGGAGCTCGGCGGCGTGGACCAGCGCGTGCGCCCGCAGCACGAGCGCCGCGCCGCCCTGCAGGCGCTGGCCGCCGCGGTGTCGCCGCGGCTCGTGGTCTCGCCGCTGCTGGCCGGCGCGGACTGGCCGTCGCTGGCGGCGTGGCGCGCGCAATCGCGGTCGCTCGGCGTCGAAGGCTTGATGCTCAAGCACCGGGACAGCCGCTACGGCACCGGCCGCGTGCGCCGATCAGGCGATGACGCGCCGCTGGCGTGGTGGAAATGGAAGGTGGAGCCGTTCACGGTGGACGGCGTGTTGATCTACGCGCAGGCGGGCCACGGCCGGCGCGCCTCGGTCTACACCGACTACACCTTTGCGGTGTGGAACCGCGCGCCGGCGGATGCGGACGAAGCGCAGGCGGTGGTCGAGGCCATCGCCGCGCGGCGCCCACCCGACCCCGACGGCCTGCAGCTGGTGGCTTTCACCAAGGCCTACTCCGGCCTCACCGACGAAGAGTTCCGCGCGGTCGACGCGGTGATTCGCAAGACCACGCTGGAGAAGTTCGGTCCGGTGCGCAGCGTGCGGCCGACGATGGTGTTCGAACTGGCCTTCGAGGGGATTGCCCGCAGCCCGCGTCACAAGAGCGGCGTGGCGCTGCGATTTCCGCGCATGCTGCGACCGCGTCCCGACAAGCCGCTGCACGAGGCCGACACCTTGCCCGCGCTGCTGGCGCTGCTGCCGGCCAGCCGCGCCGCACCGGCGTAGGTCCAAAGACCTCGTCACACCCGGGGCAGGGGGTGGGTGTTAGCATGGCCCATGCTCATGAAAACCGATCAAGCCATGAACAACGCCGCCCCCGATGACGACGACGCCGGCGTGCCCGTGTCGGTCAAGATCCGCGAGCGCCTGAAGGCCGCCCGCCAGCGCTTCCACAGCAACGACAACATCGCCGCCTACATCCAGCCCGGTGAGCTGGAGCAGCTGCTCGACGAGGTCTCGTCCAAGATGCAGGGTGTGCTGGAGTCCATGGTGATCGACACCGAGAACGATCACAACACCGCCGACACCGCGCGCCGCGTGGCGAAGATGTATCTCAAGGAGGTGTTCGCCGGCCGCTATGTGAAGGGCCCCGCTGTCACCGAGTTTCCCAATGCCGAGCACCTCAACGAGCTGATGATCGTCGGCCCGATCACGGTGCGCAGCGCCTGCAGCCACCATTTCTGCCCGGTGATCGGCCGCATCTGGATCGGCGTGATGCCCAATGAGCACACCAACGTCATCGGCCTGTCGAAGTACGCGCGCCTGGCCGAATGGATCATGGGTCGTCCGCAGATTCAGGAAGAGGCGGTGATCCAACTCGCCGACCTGATCCAGGAAAAGACCCAGCCCGATGGCCTGGCCATCGTGATGGAGGCCAGCCACTACTGCATGGCCTGGCGCGGTGTGAAGGACATGGACAGCAAGATGATAAACTCGGTCATGCGCGGCGTGTTCCTCAAGGACCCGAACCTGCGCCGCGAATTCCTCTCCCTGATCCCCCGCTGATCCCCCGCCCACGTCCCGCCGATCCGCCACTCCGGAAACTGCCATGCTGGTCCGCCTGCTCTACGTCAGCCGCGCCGTCGAACAAGACAGCGTCAAGGCCATCGAATCCATCCTCGAATCGTCCCGCTCGCACAACCTGGGCAACGGAATCACCGGCGTCCTGTGCTACGGCGGCGGCGTGTTCCTGCAGGCCATCGAGGGCGGACGTACCGCCGTCAACCGGCTGTACAACCACATCATCACCGACCCGCGCCACACCGACGTCGTGCTGCTGCACTACGAGGAAATCACCGAGCGGCGCTTTGGCGGCTGGACCATGGGCACGGTCAACCTGGCCAAGCTCAACACCAGCATCGTGCTGAAGTACTCCGAGCGCCCGGAGTTCGATCCCTACGCCGTGTCCGGCCGCGTCTCGCTGGCCCTGCTCGAAGAGCTGATGGCCACCGCCAGCATCATCGGCCGGGCCTGAGCGCCCGACCGCCACGACCCGCGGCCGCCGGGTCGCCGGTGTCGACCTGGCGCGCGCCATGTCGCTGACCGCCTTCTCTCTCATCGTGCTCGCCGGCCTGCTGCACGCGGGCTGGAACATCGTGGCCAAGCAGGCGGGGGGCGATGCCCGTTTCGCCTTCTTCACCGCGGTGCTCATGATGGTCGTCTGGGCGCCGCTGGGCTGGTGGCTCGGGCGCGAGGCCGTGCCCCAGTGGGACGTGCTGGCCTGGGGGCTGGTGGCCACCAGCGGCGTGCTGCACGTGGCGTACTACGTGATCCTGCTGCGCGGCTACCGACACGCCGACCTCACCGTGGTCTATCCGCTGGCGCGCGGCAGCGGTCCGCTGCTGTCGTCGCTGGTGGCGGTCACGCTGCTGGGCGAGCGGCTGTCGGCGCTGGGCGCGGTCGGTATCGCGGCGGTGGTGGGCGGTGTGTTCCTGATCGCGGGCGGGCCCGCCCTGCTGCGCGCCGCGCACGACCCGGCCGCCCGCGCGCGGGTCCACGCGGGCGTGGCCTACGGTCTGCTGACCGGGGTGTTCATCGCGGCCTACACCGTGGTGGACGGTTACGCGGTGAAGGTCGCGTTGCTGTCGCCGATCCTGGTGGACTACATGGGCAATTTTTTCCGCGTGGCCCTGCTCGCGCCCGTGGCGTGGCGCGACCGCCCGACCGCGCGGCTGCTGTGGGCGCGCCAGTGGCGCGCGGCGCTGGTGGTGGCTTTCATCAGCCCGGTGGCCTATGTGCTGGTGCTGTTCGCCATGCGCGAGGCCCCCATCTCCCACGTGGCGCCGGCGCGCGAGGTGTCCATGCTGTTCGCCGCGCTGCTGGGTGGTCACCTGCTGGGCGAAGGCGACCGCCTGGCGCGGCTGGGCGGGGCCATCCTGATTGCCGGCGGCGTGATCGCGCTGGGGCTGGGATGATCGCCCCATGAGCCAAGCGCCTGCCCCTTCCGCCGCCGGCCTCACCCTGCTGGGCTGCGACTTCACCAGCGCGCCCACGCGGCGCAAACCCATCACACTGGCCGTGGGCCGTCTCGACCGCGGCCGCGTCACGCTGGCCGGGCTGGAAGCCCACGACTCGCTGGACGCCTGGACCGGGCGGCTGCGCGCGCCCGGTCCCTGGCTGGGCGGCTTCGACCTGCCCTTCGGCCTGCCGCGTGAGCTGGTGGTGTCGCTGGGATGGCCCACCGACTGGGCGGCCTGCCTGGATCACTACGCCTCCCTGCCACGCGCGGCCATCCGCGACGCCTTCGCCGCGTTCTGCGCAGGGCGTCCGGTGGGCGGCAAGTTCGCCCATCGGGCCACCGACGGCCCCGCCGGTTCCAGCCCGAGCATGAAGTGGGTCAACCCGCCGGTGGCCTTCATGCTGCACGCGGGCGTGCCGCGCTTGCGCGCCGCTGGCGTCACGCTGGCCGGCGTGGGTTCGCCCGTGCCGGGCGATCCGGATCGCGTGGCTTTGGAGGCCTATCCCGGCCTGCTGGCGCGCAGCGTGCTGGGCAACACCTCCTACAAAAGCGACGACCGCAGCCGGCAGACCTCCGACCGCCTGATCGCGCGCAAGACCCTGATCCACGCGCTGGAGAGCGGCGACGCGCCGCGCCTGCGCGAAGCTGGGCTGCGTCTGCGTTTGAGTCATGCGCAGCGCGATGCGCTCGCCGACGACCCCAGCGGCGACCGGCTCGACGCCGTGCTGTGCCTGCTGCAGGCCGCGTGGGCGCAGGTGCAGCGCGAGCGCGGTCACCCGCGCTGGGGACTGCCCGACGCCGATCCGCTCGAGGGCTGGATCGTGACCGCCTGAACGCCGCACGCCGCTGTCATGCCGCGCGCGTGCCGCACCCACCGCGCCCCCGTCCACGGCCTCAGAGAAGACGCACCCCCGCTGGCGCGCCCTGGCGACTCGGCGGGGTGTGTTCTCTCCGAGGCCGTGGACTAGACTCGCGCCCATGCCCGAAGCTCCCCAAGCCACCCACCTGCCCGCGCTGCCGCGCGACCTGCGCTTCGCCTTCGTCGAAGCCTCCTGGCATCCCGACATCGTGCAGCGCTCGCGCGACGCCTTCTTCGCCGAGATGGCGCGCGCCGGCTTCGACCGCGCGTCCATCGACGTGTTCGACGTGCCGGGCGCGTTCGAGATCCCGCTGCACGCCCAGCGCCTGGCCCGCTCCGGCCGTTATGCCGCCGTCGTCGGGAGCGCGCTGGTGGTCGATGGCGGTGTGTACCGCCACGACTTCGTGGCCGCCACCGTGGTGCAGGCGCTGATGGATGTGCAGCTCGCCACCGGGGTGCCGGTGATCAGCGCGGTGCAGGCGCCGCACCACTTCCACGAACACGTCGAACACCGCAGGTTCCTGCAGCAGCATTTCGCCGCCAAGGGCACGGAAGCCGCCCAGGCCTGCCTGCTCACCGTGGCCAGCCTGCGCGCGCTGCCGCCCGGCGTGTAAGGGTTGGGCGGCTGGCCCGACCGACGCGCATCCGTCCTCCGCCAACCGACATCGCCCACCCCCGCCATGATCCGCCGCTTCCTCCTCACCATCGCCACCCACCTCACCGCCCTGCTGATTGGTGTGGGGCTGGGCATCTACCTGCTGCCGATCCTGATCGCGCCCGACGCGCCGGCGGCCAGCGATGTGGCCCAGGTCGCCGGTCAGGCGCGCCACACCGGCACCTTCCGCCGCGACCTGCGCGACAGCGACCCGCTGCACTGGGGCGAAGGCACGGTCAGCGTCGGCCCGCGCCACGTCGCGCTGCAGGGGCGGCTGTCGCCCGGCCCGGACTACAAGCTCTACCTGTCGCCCGAGTTTGTGGAGACCGAGGCGGATTTCCTGCGGCTGAAGGCTTCGATGCGCCGCGTGGGTGACGTCAAGACCTTCGACAACTTCCTGGTCGAACTGCCGCCCGACGTGGATGTCGATCGCTACCGCGCGGTGATCGTGTGGTGCGAAACCTTCGGCGAGTTCATCACCGCCGCGGCTTACCGGTGAGGCGGCGGCGGCCTGCGGCCAGGCTGCCCGTCGCTTCCCGCAATCCCGGCCGAGGGACGGCATCCGCCGGGGCTCTGAGGCATCATCCCGGGCTTTCCTCTTTCGCTGGAGCCGCCATGAAAATCGCCACCCTCGCCGGCATCGTGCTCATCGCCGCGGGCGCCGCCGCGCTCGCCCTGGGCCAGGTCAAGTACACGAAGGAGACCGAGGCGGTGAAGCTGGGCCCGGTGGAACTCACCGTGAAGCAGGAGGAAACGGTCAACCTGCCGGTGTGGGCGGGTCTCGCAGCCATCGCGGCCGGCGTGGTGCTGGTGGTGGTGGGCGGCCGCTCGCGCTGACCGGCGCATGCCCCGCGTCCCGCGCGATCCGGCCCCGCGCGCCCGCGCCTGGATGGCCGCGCGCGGATGGACGCCGTTTGACTTCCAGCGCGAGGTCTGGGCCGCCCAGGCGGCCGGCCAGAGTGGTTTGCTGCACGCCACCACCGGTGCCGGCAAGACCTACGCCGTCTGGCTCGGCCTGCTGGAGCGGCTGGCCGGTGCCACGCCGCCACCGCGTGCACCGGCGCTCACGGCGCTGTGGATCACGCCGATGCGTGCGCTCGCGGCCGACAGTGCGGCCGCGCTGGCCGCGCCCTTGCCCGACCTCGCTCCCGGCTGGACGCTGGGCCTGCGTACGGGCGACACCGCGAGCGCCGAGCGTGCCCGCCAGGACCGCCGGCTGCCCACCGCCCTGGTCACCACGCCCGAGTCCCTGAGCCTGCTGCTCAGCCGGCCCGAAGCCGCCACCGCGCTGGGCGGCGTGCGCGCGGTCGTGGTGGACGAGTGGCACGAGCTGCTCGGCACGAAGCGCGGTGTGCAGGTGCAGCTTGCGCTGGCCAGGCTGCGGCGCTGGCGTCCGGACCTCCAGGTCTGGGGCATGAGCGCTACGCTGGGCAATCTCGACGAGGCGCGGGCCGTGTTGTGCGGCGGCGGGCCGTCGGTGGGGGTGCAAGGCCGGGTCGACAAGACGCTGGTGATCGACACGCTCATTCCCGAGGAGCCGGGTCGCTACTCATGGGCTGGCCACCTGGGCGCCCGGATGCAAGCGCCGGTGGTGGAGGAGCTGGCGCGCAGCGACACCGCGCTGGTGTTCACCAACACGCGCAGCCAGGCCGAGCTGTGGTACCAGATGCTGCTCGACGCGCGGCCCGACTGGGCCGGTCAGGTGGCGCTGCACCACGGCAGCCTGGACAAATCGGTGCGTGAGTGGGTGGAGCAGGGCCTCAAGGGTGGGCAGCTCAAGGCGGTGGTCGCCACGTCGTCGCTGGACCTCGGTGTCGACTTCCTGCCGGTGCAGCGGGTGCTGCAGATCGGCTCGGCCAAGGGCGTGGCCCGCCTGCTGCAGCGCGCCGGGCGCAGTGGTCACGCGCCCGGGCGGCCCAGCCGGCTCACGCTGGTGCCGACCAACACGCTGGAGCTGGTCGAAGCCGCCGCGGTGCGCGCGGCCGCGCTGGCCGGGCGCGTGGAGTCGCGCCACAGCCCGGAGCAGCCGCTGGATGTGCTGGTGCAGCACCTGGTCACCGTGGCGCTGGGCGGCGGATTTGACGCCGAGGCGCTGTACGACGAGGTCCGCGGCGCGTGGGCGTACCGCCATCTTTCACGGGCCGCTTTCGATTGGGCGCTGGCGTTTTGCGAGCGCGGCGGTGACAGCCTGACCGCCTACCCCGATTACCACCGCATCGCCCGCGCCGAAGATGGCCGCTGGACCGTGCCCGACACACCGCAGGGCCGGGCCACGGCCCGTCGCCACCGCCTGGGCGTGGGCACCATCGTCAGCGACGCGGCCTTGCAGGTGCAGTACCTCAACGGCGCGCGCATCGGCACCATCGAGGAAGGCTTCATCGGCCGCCTGCGCCGCGGCGACTGCTTTGTGTTCGCCGGGCGTCTGCTGGAGTTCGTGCGTGTGCAGGACATGACCGCCTGGGTCAAGAAGGCCACCAAGGCCAAGGGCGCCGTGCCCACCTGGCAGGGCGGGCAGATGCCGCTGTCCACCGAACTGGCCGATGCCGTGCTGGCACAGATGGCCGAGGCCGCGGACGGGCGCTTCCACAGCCCCGAGCTGACCGCCGCCGGCCCGATGCTGCGCACCCAGGCCGAGCGCTCCGCGCTGCCGCGCCCGGGCGTGCTGCTGATCGAGCACCAGCGTTCCCGGGAAGGCCATCACTTGTGTCTGTACCCCTTCGCCGGCCGGCAGGTGCATCTGGGGTTGGCCAGTCTGCTGGCGTGGCGGCTGTCGAGGGCGCAAGCCAACACCTTCAGCCTGTCGGTCAACGATTACGGCCTGGAGCTGCTGGGTGCGGAGCCGGTGCCGCTGGAGCCGCTGCTGGACGGCAGCGCGTTCGCCGAGGACGACCTGCTGGACCATGTGCTCGCTTCGCTCAACGCCGGCGAGCTGGCCCAGCGTCGCTTTCGCGAGATCGCGCGCATCGCCGGGCTGGTGTTTGGCGGCTACCCGGGCGCGCCGAAAAGCCTCAAGCAGCTGCAGGCCAGCAGCAGCCTCTTCTACGACGTGTTCCGGCAGTACGACCCGGGCAACCTGCTGCTCGATCAGGCCCGGCGCGAGGTGTTGTCGCACGAGCTCGACCTGGCGCGGTTGCGGGCGGTGCTGGGTCGCCTGCGCGGCTGGCGCCGCGAGGCGGTGGCCCTGAGCGCACCCAGCCCGTTGAGCCTGCCGTTGATGGTGGAGCGCCTGCGCGAACGGCTCACGACCGAGCAGCTGGCCGCGCGTCTGGAGCGCTTGCTGCGCGAGGCGGAGGCGGGGCGGTGAGGTGGGGGCCTGTGTGGGTGCTGGCGTGGGTCCTGGCGGTGCCCGGCGGAGCGTCGGCGCAGGGGGCCTCGTTCGAGGCGCGGGTGACCCGCGTGTCCGACGGCGACTCGCTGTGGGTGCGTCCCCTGGACGGCGGGGCACCGCGCCGCTTGCGGCTCCAGGGCATTGACGCGCCCGAAATCTGCCAGCCTGGCGGCCGCGCCGCGCGCGATGCCCTGGCCGCGCGGCTGGAGCGCGCCACCGTCACCGTGCGGCCGCAGGCCGAGGACGACTACGGCCGCCAGCTCGCGGTGATCGTCTGGCGCGGCGAAGACATCAACCGGTGGCTGGTGCGCGAGGGCTGGGCCTGGGCCTATCGCTGGCGCTCCGGTGAGGGCCCGTATGCGCGGGACGAACAGCTGGCGCGGCGCGCCGGGCGCGGGGTATTCGCGGATCCGCTGGCCGAGGAGCCCCGCGCGTTCCGGCGCCGCCACGGACCGTGCGAAACCGCGCGCAGCCGCTGACTCGGGGACGGCTCAGCCGTGCCGGTGGCCGCAGACCGGGCAGGCCGGGTGGGCGGGCAGGCCGATGGCGTTGAACGCCAGGTCGCGTCCGTCGATCATGAGCAGCTGGCCCGTGAGGCGCGAGCCCAGCCCGGCCAGCAGCTTCAGCGCCTCGGCCGCCTGCATCGTGCCAACGATGCCCACCAGCGGCGCAAACACACCCATCGTGGCGCAGCGGGTTTCTTCGACGCCGCTGTCCTCGGGAAACACGCAGGCGTAGCACGGGGCGTTGGGCTGCCGGGTGTCGTAAACGCTGAGCTGGCCGTCCATGCGGATGGCCGCCCCGGAGACCAGCGGCCGCGCGTGTCGCACGCAGGCGCGGTTCACCGCGTGGCGGGTGGCGAAGTTGTCGGTGCAGTCCAGCACCACGTCGGCCTCGGCCACGAGACGGTCCAGCAGCGCGTCGTCGGCGCGCTGGGTGATGGCTTCCACCACCGGATCGGGGTTGATGGCCGCGATGGCTTCCCGCACCGACTCGGCCTTGGGCCGGCCCACGCGCGCAAGGTTGTGCGCGATCTGGCGCTGCAGGTTCGTTTCGTCCACCGCGTCGTGGTCGACCACGGTGATGCGGCCCACGCCGGCGCTGCCCAGATACAGCGCCGCGGGCGAGCCGAGCCCGCCGGCGCCGATGATCAACGCGTGGCCGGCCAACAACCGCTCCTGCCCCTCGACGCCGAGGTCCTCGAGCAGGATGTGGCGCGAGTAGCGCAGCAGCTGGGCGTCGTTCACGCCGGGCTCAGTTCTGCTTCTTGGCGTCGTCGGTCGGCCGCACGGCCAGCGTCTTGCTCGCCTGCACGGGCTTGCCCTTGAGCTGGTTGAGGGCCTGCTGCAGCTGGAAGTCCTTCTCGCTGCCGAACTCCGGCACAAGGCGCTGGCTGGGGTTCTTCCTGGCCTCTTCTTCGAGCTTCTTGCGGGCGGCTTCGCGCTCCTGGTCGCGCTGCTGCTCGGCCGCGCGCTGGGCGTCGGTGAGCGGGGCGCTGCGGGCTTCGCCGGGGCTGTTGAGGTGCTTCTGCAGGTCGGCCTCGCGGGTGCGCAGCGCCGCGAACACGTTGCCCTCGGCCGTCTCATCGACCATCACGTCGGGCACGATGCCTTTGGCCTGGATGGAATTGCCCGACGGCGTGTAGTACCGCGCGGTGGTGAGTTTCAGGCCGGTGTCGGGCCCGAGCGGGCGCACGGTCTGCACCGAACCCTTGCCGAAGGTCTGGCTGCCCATGATGGTGGCGCGCTTGTGGTCCTGCAGCGCGCCGGCGACGATCTCGCTCGCCGACGCCGACCCTTCATTGACCAGCACCACCAGCGGAATGCGCTTGTACAGGCCGCCGGTGGCGTCGGTCAGGCGCTTGACCGGGTCGTTGCCGCCGCGGCGCAGGTAATGCTGCGGGATCGACTTGTAGGTGAATTTGCTGTCGTCGAGCTGCCCGTTGGTGGAGACCACCGTCACGTTCTCCGGCAGGAACACCGCCGACATCGCCACCGCCGCGTCGAGCAGGCCGCCCGGGTCGTTGCGCAGGTCAAGCACCAGACCCTTCATGCCCGGGTCGGCCTTGTACAACTCCTCCAGCTTGCGGGTGAAGTCTTCGGTGGTCCGCTCCTGGAACTGGGACACGCGGATCCAGGCATAGCCGGGCTCGACCGGGCGCGCCTTGACGCTCTGGGTCTTGATCTCCTCGCGCGTGATCGTCACCGGGAAGGTGCGGTCCTCGTCCTTGCGGAACACGGTGAGCAGCACCTTGGTCCGCGGCTCACCCCGCATGAGCTTGACCGCCTCATTGATGCTCAGGCCCTTGACGTTGGTGTCGTCGATCTTGGTGATCAGGTCGCCGCTCTTGAGGCCGGCGCGGAAGGCGGGCGAGTCTTCGATGGGCGAGACGACCTTCACCAAGCCGTCTTCCATGGTGATTTCGATGCCCACGCCGACAAAGCGGCCGCTGGTGCCTTCGCGGAATTCCTTGAAGGACTTCTTGTCGAAATACTGCGAGTGCGGGTCCAGGCTGGACACCATGCCGGAGATGGCTTCCGAGATCAGCTTCTTCTCGTCCACCGGCTCGACGTAATCGCTCTTGATCATGCCGAACACCGCCGCGAGCTGCTGCAGCTCCTCCAGCGGCAGCGGAGCCAGCGAACTGCGGGCCACCGCCTGCAGCTGCACGGTCGTCAGGGCACCGGCGACCGCGCCCACGGCGATCCAGCCGGCGGTCTTGAGCTTCTGGCTCACGGGTTTGGACATGTCTCTCACCTTCG
>Ga0209278_1000547_pt1 | contig 27968 bp, 25 predicted proteins | sample JI81BgreenDNA_FD_187504 | JGI IMG/M metagenome (GOLD analysis project Ga0209278, IMG submission 187504) | Wastewater effluent complex algal communities from Wisconsin, to seasonally profile nutrient transformation and Carbon sequestration -... | ecosystem: Engineered > WWTP > Effluent > Algae...
TGCGGCCGCGCACCAATGGCGGCTTCCTGAAGCCGTTTGACCCGTGGGAAGTAAACAACCACTTTACCGAGGCCAACAGTTGGCAATATAGTTTTTATGTGCCCCACGATCTCGAAGGGTATATGGGTGTTTTGGGTGGCGAAAAGCGGTTGGAGAATTTGCTCGACAGCCTCTTTAGCGCCCCCTCGAAGACTACGGGCCGTGACCAGGCCGACATTACCGGACTCATCGGGCAATATGCCCACGGCAACGAGCCGAGTCACCATATCGCCTTTTTGTACCATGCCGTAGGCAAGCCTGCTAAAAGTCAGCGATTGGTGAATGCCATACTCGACACGCTGTATCGCGATGCGCCTGACGGTTTAAGCGGCAACGAAGATTGCGGGCAGATGAGTGCCTGGTATGTGATGGCCAGTTTGGGGCTATATCAAGTGGCTCCTGGCGAACCCAATTATGTATTGCTGGCACCGGCTCAAGACTATGCTGCAATCCGTACCGGCAGTGGCCGTGATTTTGAAGTGCTGCGCCGCGGTAACGGAGCGTATGTTGAACGAGTACTTCTCAATGGCCGGATTTGGCCGTTTGCATGGCTTCCGCACGACAGCATTCGCCAAGGAGGAAGGCTGGAAGTGCAGATGAGTAGTACGCCTACACCTTGGGGAACAGCCAAAGAACACCGTTGGCGTAGTGCCGGTATGTCGATGCTGCTGCCATCGCCAATATTGAATTACAGCGATGCTGGCTTTTACGACAGTTTGGTGGTGAGCTGGAAAGTTCAACCTGGTGCAAGAATTCGGTATACACTCGATGGGAGCGATCCTCGTTTTGCCCCCGATGCCAAAGCCAACAAGTTGGTGCTCAAAGAAAGTAGCCGCCTGCGCGTAGTGCAGTACTTGGCCATCGGCGCCAACGATAGGGTACCCGCTTTTGTAAGCAACGAGAGTTATGCTTCGTTTTACCGCATACCCGAAAAACGTAGCTTAAGCTGGTCGGTTCCTCCCAAAAAAGAATACCGGGCATCGGGCGAAAAAACGCTCATCGATGGACTTACTGGCGACAAAGACTGGCGTAAAGGGCGTTGGGTAGGCTGGCAAGGCACCGATGTAACCTTACGAGTTGACCTAAGCAAGGTGCGTAAAGTAGAAGAAGTGTATGGCAGCTTTGTACAAGATAGCCGCTCGTGGATTCTATTTCCAACACGCTTTGAAGTGGAAGGAAGTAAGGATGGGAAAATTTGGGTGCCCTTGTTGTTGCTCGAGCCAGTAGTCAACCCATTTGATGATATGCCTCAAACTACGGTGATTGGTGAACGCTTACAGTCGTCTGTTGAGCTGAGGTATTTGCGGGTACGTATCAAACATTACGGTGCTTTGCCGCACGGACACATTGGCTCACCCGGCGCTGCTTACATTTTTATGGACGAGCTAATCGTACGTTAAGCTTGCGTGGCGATAAACTGAACCTGAATGCCGCAATGATCGCATAACGAGAGGGCACCTGCCACACCAGCGCCACGTTCCCAAGCCGACGAAGGACTCGAGTACCTTATCCAACGAAGGTGATGGCTCTTACGCTGACAAAGTGGGCAGTCGGTTTGCAAACGAAACTTCAATGAATCTAACGGTACGTCGAGGCACGATTCTACATCTTCGGCTGGGAAAAAACCGTGGTATACCTTTTCCTCGGCAGCATCGGGACGGGTAAGTACCTTGAGCAACTCCAGCATCTCGGGCGTCATTTGTGAAGCGGGTACAGCCATAGGAAGTTTATTACAGTTTTATGAAACTACATAATTGTGGTTTTGGTATTTCCCCAAGTTTATGCACATTCACAAAATACCCTAAGCACGGTAGTTGCTTGGCGAGGACATCGCCCTCAACTTACTTCACAGCGTAATCAAGAGTCATTAGTAAGCCTAAGCTCCTTTAAACAGTGGTGCACGTTTCTCCACAAAAGCAGCCATGCCTTCTTTTTGGTCGTCGGTGGCGAAAAGGAGATAGAAGTTTTTGCGCTCGAACTCCAGGCCTTCGCTCAACGAACTTTCGTAGGCTTTGAGTACCGATTCTTTGGCCAATCGGATAGCGATGGGCGACTGCAAAGCAATTTCCCGAGCCAGCTTTACGGCTTCGTCAAGGTACAGCTCCACGGGCACTACCTTGTTCACCAAACCCAGTTCATAGGCCCTTTGTGCCGAGATAAATTTGCCGGTAAGTACCATTTCCATGGCGTTTACTTTGCCAACGGCGCGCGGCAAGCGTTGTGTGCCGCCAGCACCTGGCATTACACCTATTTTGATTTCGGGTTGACCAAACATGGCTGTTTCGGAAGCAATGACCATATCGCAATGCATCACCAATTCGTTGCCCCCACCTAAAGCGAAGCCCGAAACGGCAGCAATGATGGGTTTTTTGGTCTTTTTTATCTGATCCCAGGTGCTAAACTGGTCAATCTTCAACATGTCGATGGCGTTTTTACCGGCCATTTGTTTGATGTCGGCACCAGCAGCAAAGGCACGTTCGTTGCCGGTAAGCACAATTACGCGTACTTCTTCGTCGGCATCGAGCATTTTAAGGGCATCGCGCAGCTCGGCCATGAGTTCCAGGTGCAAGGCGTTGAGCTCCTTGGGGCGGTTGAGCCGAATGAGGGCGATGTGTTTTTCGTAGCGGGGTTCAACGATGATGTATTCCATACAGCGAAAATGCAGAATAAGCTCCGAAAGTGAAAGGATAACGAAGGCTTTATGCCAACAAGGCTGCATCGCCAGCCGCAAGCCGTATATTTGTTGGAACATCAAATCCCCTTCAGATGAAAAAATTATTGATTCTAGCCTTTGTATTGGCAGCTGCTTCGGCCAGCGCCCAGCTCAATCTTCCACAACCTTCACCCAAGGCGTCGGTCATGTATACCGTAGGTTTAACCGAAGTATCGGTAGTGTACAGCTCACCAGCCGTTGCTGGTCGCGACATTTGGGGCAAGCTGGTTCCGTACAACGAAGTATGGCGTACAGGTGCCAACAGTGCTACCGAAATCAGCTTCAGCACCGACGTGATGGTAGCTGGTCAGGCGGTTAAAGCAGGCAAATATGCCCTCTTCACCATTCCTACTGGCGACAAATGGACGGTGATTTTAAACTCCAATGCAGGTCAATGGGGTTCTACCAACTACAAAAAAGAATTGGATGTTATTCGCTTTGAAGTGAGTCCCGAAAAGCTCACCGAAAACAAAGAACGTTTGGGCTTTTACATCAACCATGTGAGCGCCGACGAAGCCCATGTGGTGATGAAATGGGAAAAAGTAAAAATTAAGTTCCCCGTAACGGTAGACAGCAAGGCGCAGGCATTTGCAGCCATCAACAAACATTTCGACAATACTGCTGGCGATTGGTACCCGCACGCTAATGCAGCCAATTATTTGGTAGCCAATGGCGGTAATTTGCAAGACGCCTTACGTTATGCCAATCGTGCTACTGAATTGAATGCCAAACATTTTATGCCTTTTTGGGCGAAGGCACGGGTACACGAGGCACTAGGTCAACCAACCGAAGCCTTGGCAGCAGCTCAAGCCGCCAAAAAAGCCGGTGAAGAAAACCCAAGCAGCTGGTACGACATGACCAAAGGCGATATCGACGCCAAAATTGCTGAATGGAGCAAAGCTAAAGGCGCCAAAAAGAAATAAAACAACCCGCAGATCTGTGCAAGAGGAGCGAGCAATCGCTCCTTTTTTGTTTGTGCCAAGTACATTCGGTGATCTTGGCTTTCGAATTTGAAAGAAGCAAAGGCTGTAACCGATTATTGATTGAATTGCGCTTAAATCAGTAGGATTTGCTTTTTTTTTTAAAGAGTTCGGCTATATTGCAATACTTGAGAACTCATTTTAGTGTATGTGGCTTGCATTTTTGAAATCCGAGATTATGCCTTGTATGTATCGATTTCTCGTTCAATCCTTGATTATTGGACTTATTCATATAGTATGAGCATGCGCATTTTTAGTCTTATTTTCTGTATTCTATTACCTGAGCTTTTATTGGCTCAAGTGGTTAAGGAATTGTACCAAAACCATGCAGCTGTTGATTTAAACTGGTTTGTGGGTGCCGATAAATTGAACGACAGTAGCTATTTGGTTCAAGAATACCGTGCTAAACAGTTGATGGTTGGCTTCGATCAAAACAGCCGACTGTTGAAATTCAACAAACTTTGGGAGCAGGAAGATTCTTTGGTAGCAGAAAACCGAAACATGAGCCTGCTCAAATACAAAAACGGGGTGGTGTATTGGGGAGGTTACCGCGAAATTCAGGGTGTTCGTACGGCAGAAGTGATTTTGCTCGACGACCAATTGAACGTAATCGATACGCTTACCTTTGATAGTTTACCCAATTTGATTTTGCTCAAATTCCGAGAAATTCCCAACGGCATCGGTCTGTTGGCCATCGACCGAATTACGCTACACAGTTATTTGATAGAAATTCGCCAGAACGGTCAATTGGTACAGCTGAAAGCATTCCGTCAAGGCAATCGGCCAATTGCTTTGGTTGGGGATTTTCTCTATCTACCAGCGAAAAATAAGTATGTGGTTGTAGGCAGTGTATTACGCGCCGATACCTTGAGGGTAGGCTCCGACCAAATTATGCAACTGGGTTTATTCGATACAAATCTGGAGGCCGATACCCTTCGGTTTATTTCGTTTTACCCTACGCAAGGAGCCCCTTTGCAGCGGGCCGTGATTGTTCAACAGCAAGCAGCTCAATTGCAATTGGTAAGCGATTCCACCTTTTTGGTATTTGGCCATGGCCGCGACTTGCGTTCAATAATGATGAACTTTGAATTAGCCTTGCAAATAAGTGTATCGTATTGGCAAGCAAATCTCACCCCATTGAACCATTTTATGACGGGTTTGTCGGATACGATGGATGTTTTGAGTGGCGAAGGTTATGGCAAAGATTTTCAAGGCAATCATTGGCTTGGCTACACCTCTGCAACCTACGAGTTTACAACTGCTACCTTATTGTCGTCGCAAGTGGGCTTACTCAAGATGAACAACTCCGGTGCAAAGCTTTCAGAAAGCTCGGTTTTTCGTCCAAATCAGCCTATTGTCCCAGTACGCATACAGGCCTTCGACGATTCTCTTTTACTCATAAGCGGTTATTATTACACCCCGAATTCGTCGGGCACGCTGCTTGGTCCTGATGGCTATTTTCTGGTCTTGAATCCCTTTCGTACGGCTAGTTCCAGTGTATTCGAATCGACGACTCGTTTACACGCAAAGGTTTACCCCAATCCAGCCACCACAGAAGTACATGTAGCGTTGGGCGAAGAAGCGCTGGATGAGTGGGTGCTGTGTTCATTAAGCGGCCAAAAGTTGAAGCAAAGTCGAAGCACTACGATAGATGTGGCCGATTTGCCAGCGGGTATTTACTTCTACCAGTTACAAACGAAAAGCGGAAAACGCGCGAACGGCAAAATTGTGGTTCAGTAAGGTACGTTCTGGAATTTCCGGTAGTCGACTCGCACTTGGGCTCATTACGTTAGGTGCCGGTCATTTTGAAGGAACTAAATCGGGAACGGAGCTAAACGGTATAAAGTTTTAACAAGTTTACAACCGATAAAAGCGACCAGTTTCTCGAGCTCAAGACCTAAAAATGAAGGTTGGCTTCGCTATCTTACAGCCTCTTTTGTTTTTAGATGAAACGTTTTTTTTGTCGCTTTTTTTATCTCACGCTTGTTTTTGGAATAGCATTCTCTTTCCAACTGCTTGCTCAACCCAATTATGGGCCCGTACGTAATTTGAGTTCGGGCGAGATGCTCGAGGAGGTGCGCAAGTTGCAGCGTACCGGAAGAGTGTTGTACATCGCCGCCCACCCCGACGATGAAAATACCCGCATGTTGGCCTGGTTGGCTGGCGATCGAAAGTACGAAACAGCCTATTTAAGTTTAACTCGTGGTGATGGCGGACAAAACCTCATCGGCGCCGAAGTACGCGAAGGCCTCGGGCTCATTCGTACGCAGGAGCTCCTTGCCGCCCGGCGGGTAGATGGCGCGCGGCAGTATTTCACGCGCGCGAACGATTTTGGCTACAGCAAAACACCCGAAGAAACTTTTACCAAATGGCAGCGCGACTCGCTTTTGGCCGATGTGGTTTGGGTTATCCGTCTTTTTCGCCCCGATCTTATCATCACCCGCTTTAATCCAACGCCGTCGCCTACCCACGGTCACCATACCGCTTCGGCCCAATTAGCCGTAGAAGCCTATGCCGCCGCGGCCGATCCCCAACGATTTCCCGAACAGCTGAAGTGGGTGAAGCCGCATCAGGTAAAACGGGTTTATTGGAATACCAGCTGGTTTTTCTTTGGCAGGGAAGATTTCGATAAAACAGGCTTTTTACCCCTCGAGGTAGGCAGTTACAATGCCGTTTTGGGCACCGGTTACGGGGAAATCGCTGCCGAAAGCCGCTCCATGCACAAAAGTCAAGGCTTTGGCTCAGCCCGCCAGCGGGGACGCGAAACTGAATACTTTAAGCTACTGGCCGGCGACAGTACTGCGACCCTGTTCGACGGCATCATCGACGACTGGAGCCGCCTGAAAGGAACTGCCGCCTTACAAGCTGCCCTGCAAGCCGCCGAAAAGGCCTACAGTATCGATAAGCCCGAAGCCATGTTGCCGGAGTTGTTGAATGCCCGAACCGCGCTTTTGCAGCTGCCGCGAACGGTGGAGGTAACCGATGCATTAAGCCGACTTGAACGTCTTTTGGGCGAATTGGCAGGCATCTGGAGCGCTTTTACTGCCGATAAATTCAGCTATACCCATGGCGATACGGCACAACTCCGATTGAATTGGGTTAAACGAGCACCCGTACAGGTAGAGTTGCTCAAAGTGGAGGTGAAGGCCTTACGTTTTGAAGGCGCTGATCAGCTGCCTTACCGCTACGAAACGGTTCACTACGCCGAGGAACGTAGCTCGGCGAATCTCCACGAAAGCAAAAGTTGGAACACCCGAATTGTGGTGGATAAACAATTACCGCTAAGTGCACCATTTTGGCTGAGAGGAAAACTAGATGCCGGCTTTTTCGACTTGCCCGATGCGCGTTGGGTGGGGCATACCGAAAATCCTGCTAGTTGGATACTCGAAACCGAATGGCGCATTGAAGCTGGTAAACAACGCCAAACCATTACCTTGCGGCAGCCCGTGTATTATCGCTGGACCGACCCTGCCGAGGGCGAGCGATACCGCCCCGTGGAGGTTTTGCCAGCGGCCGACTTGCAGTTTGATCAGGCACATTATTTTAGTCTCGGTTACCGGGAGGTGCTCGCCGAGCTGACCATTAGTCCACGAATAGCGGTGACAGGCCGCCTGCAATTACAGCTACCCGAAGGTTGGCTGGCACAAACGGCCGACACGCTGCTGCAGTTGAAGGCTGGACAGGAAATACGTTTTCAGATCCGGCTCCGACCAGGAAAAAATGCGAGTAATGGCCAGCTGGCGGCACATTTGCTAGTTGGTAGCGATACCTTGAAGTACGGTTTGCAGCGTATTAACTACCTGCACTTGCCCCAACAAGTGCTTTTACCTGCGGCCGAAGTACCGCTACAGTTGTTCGATATCAAAACGAGCGCGCGGAAAATTGGCTACATCGAAGGGGCTGGCGATGCCGGAAAAAGTGCTTTGGTGCAGTTGGGTTACAGCGTTGACGAACTGGATCCAGCTAAATTGAGTGCAACGCTGCTCGCCAACTACCAAACCATCGTTTTGGGCGTTCGTGCTTACAATACCGTACAAGAATTGGTGAACAAACAGGCCATTTTGCATCAGTGGGTAGCCGCCGGAGGCACCTTGGTAGTACAATACAACACCAGCCAGTCGTTGCTTACGCCCAAGGTGGCTCCGTACAACCTCAAACTCGGGCGCGACCGCATTACCGATGAAGCTTCTCCAGTGGAGTTGTTGGCCAACAAACATCGGGTATTGAGCCACCCTAACCCCATAACCAAGGCCGATTTTGAAGGTTGGGTGCAAGAGCGCGGGCTCTATTTCCCGAGCAGTTGGGATAGCAGCTTTGTGCCCATCTTGCGCATGAACGATCCCGGCGAGAAGCCTACTGACGGTGCTCTCCTGGTGGCAGCCTACGAGAAGGGGTGTTTTGTGTATACCGGCCTCAGCTTTTTCAGGCAACTGCCAGCAGGGGTTCCAGGCGCTTGGCGCTTGTGGGTGAATTTAATGGAAGCTCAATTTTAAGCCATGGAAAAGCGGCAAGACGAAGAATCGCTCGAAGGAATGCCCGCTTTTGTCAAAAGCTGGCGTCAGGTATACTGGGCCTTATTCATCTTTTTGGTGGTGCTAATCGCCCTGTTTAGCTGGTTTACGGAGGCTTGGTCATGAGTACGCTCGATTGGTTGGTACTCGTGTTCACCCAGCTCTTGATTGTGGTGTATGGCGTCTGGAAAAGCAAACAGCAGCAAGGCATCGACGCGTATTTGCGCAGCCGTAGCATGAACTGGTTTACGATAGGGTTGAGCATTATGGCCACGCAGGCTAGCGCCATAACATTTTTGTCGGCACCGGGTTTGGCCTATAACGAAGGGATGCGTTTTGTGCAGTTCTACTTTGGTTTGCCTATCGCTATGATCATTCTGAGCATTGCGGCGGTGCCCATGTACTATCGGTTAAATGTGTATACTGCCTACGAATTTTTAGAGCAGCGTTTCGACCTGCGCACCCGTAGTTTGGCGGCCTTGCTTTTTCTTACACAACGTGGACTAGCAGCTGGCTTCACCATTTTTGCCCCTTCGCTCATCTTGAGTTCCTTGCTTGGCTGGAATATTTACTGGACCAATTTAGTGGTGGGCTTAATTGTGATTCTGTACACGGTTACCGGAGGCACCGAAGCAGTAGCCAGAACCCAAAAGACCCAGATGGCGATTATTTTGGGAGGAATGGCCATTGCAGCTTATCTGGTGGTGGCCATGTTGCCCGAGCAGGTAGGCTTTAGCGAGGCTATGCACTTGGCGGGGAAAATGGGGCGGCTGGAGGCCATCGATTTTACCTTCGACCTCAACGACCGTTATACCATCTGGAGTGGACTTATTGGCGGCACATTTTTAATGCTGTCGTACTTCGGCACCGACCAAAGTCAGGTAGCGCGTTATCTAGGCGGACAAACCATTGCGCAGAGTCGGATGGGGCTAATTTTCAATGGATTGGTGAAAATCCCTATGCAGTTCGCCATTTTGTTTGTGGGTGCCATGGTGTTTGTGTTTTATCTCTTCGCTCAACCTCCCGTATTTTTTAACGAAGTGGTGCTCAACCAGGCCCGCCAAGGGATTTACGCCGATAGTTTGGCCGTAACCGAACGAGCGTTTAATGAATTGCATGCAGCGCGTAAAGAGGCAGCCTTGCAATTAGCGGCTGCTGCCAATACTAAGGATGAGGTTGCCGTACGCAGGTCACAAGCAGAAATGTTGCGCTTGCAACAAAATATGGATGTACGCATTGAGGAAGCCAAGGGTTGGATACGAAAAACCAATGCCGATGCCGATACCAACGATACCAACTACATCTTCCTTCGTTACGTTTTCGATTATTTGCCGGCGGGGCTCATTGGCTTGATCATTTCGGTAATTTTTTCCGCATCTATGTCGAGCACCAGCAGTGAGCTACAAGCGTTAGCCGGCACCACTGTGGTAGATATTTACCGCCGTATGATAAAAAGCGATGCCGACGAAGCGCATTACGTAAAAGTTTCGCGTTGGAGTACGCTGTTGTGGGGACTTTATGCCATTGCATTTGCCATGTTTGCCAACCGTTTAGGTACCTTAATCGAGGCAGTGAACATTTTGGGGTCGTTGGTATACGGCACCATACTCGGCATTTTTGTGGTGGCCTTTTTTGTAAAATCGGTAGGAGCTAAAGCAGTATTTGTGAGTGCCATCCTCGCTGAGGGCATCATTTTGCTGCTTTTTAAGTATTCTGATGTTCCGTTTTTATGGTACAACGTAATCGGCTGTTTGGCGGTGGTTGGCTTTGGTTTGGTTATCCAATCCTTGTTTTTTCGCAAACAAGCGGCCTAACGGTTCCCTATTTATGCTAAAAGAAGCGGCAACCCGGGATTTCGGTGATTAAATCAGGCCCGAAGGCAGTGGCGGGCGTGTGGTAGCCGGGTTTAGGCGGATTTTCCACACATTTCTGGGCGATATGTAATGCGGTAAGGGCTGTGAGCCAATACGACTCCGGGCCTTCGAAGCGCAATTCCAGGTGGCGACCGTCGGGTGCGCTAAGTTTTCCCCACACCAACGAACGTCCATCCCGGTTTTGTTCGGCAGTAGGACCAAATACCTCCCGGTCGATTTTGTGCTGTGCCCAATTTTTGAAAAATGAACTCCTTAAAATAGGATTTATCAGTGCTTGCGCTTTGAGCAAGTGGAAGTACTTTTTGGGTGCGGCGGAATACACCACGGTATCGCGTATGGCGGTTCCTACCGCTGCGGTGCTCACATCGCCCCAAGGGATAGAAATGCAGAACCGTTTTTTGATGCCAAAATCGATGATCTTCCCATGTTTTGCCAAGGGCACCTTTACCAGTTTACCATCTCGACGTTCCATGCCGCCATGGCCCAAATTGGTAAGCATGGTGGTGAGGGTACCGTGCGAAATTCCTCCGCCCATATTCATAAAAGCCAGCTCCAAACTGCGACCATCTTCAAAGCGATCGGCGAGTTTTTTGGCAAGACAGTCGGTAGGTACCACATCAAATCCGACTCCAGGAAGCATACATATTCCCGCTGCAACTGCATATTCGTGCTGCATGCGTATTTTCTCAAATTGAGCAATTTCACCGGTAATATCCAAGTAATGGGTGGAGGTACGCAAGCAGCCCGCGATAAGTTGAGGCGCTGTTCGCGGAAACGGACCAGCGCAATTCAGCAAAACTTCGTGCTCGTCTAGGGCTGCCTGCACTTTGTCGATTTCATCCACACCAAAAATCGCATACGGGAAACCCGACACTTTCGCTAAATCTTGAATTGCCTTAGTAGACCTGCCCGCCAAGGTAATGTTAACTCCTTGTTCAAGCGCTGCTTTTACCACCAAACGACCGGTGTAGCCATTCGCTCCATAAACCAGTATTTTGCTCATGGGATGGTTTTAAAGATCCAGTCGGCGATGTCTTCCATCACCTGCGGAGAAAAGGTTTCACGGAGTTTGCCGTATTCGTTGGGGTTGCCGGTTTGAGCGCTTTGGAAAAGGTGATTCAATCCTGGGTATTGTTGAATCCTGCTTTTTACTAACGTAGCGATTACCAGATTATCCGAAATACTGCGTAAGTTTTCGTTGGCTGAGACTTGCCTATCGAGTTGACCATTCATGGCAAATACCGGCACATTTATTTTCTGAATAAGCGTTACTGGATCGTAACGGATAAATTCACGGAACCAAGGATCAACCAGGGTCATCGTTGTGGCACCTATTTCTTGAAGGGCTTGTACACTTTTGGGATCTTCGCCATTGCTCTTTTTGTAGTCAACCAACTTTGCTGTGATTTTTGTGCGGAGCGCAACGCTGTCGTCATGACTTTTCACCAATTGGTAAAGCTCTCTGTTTAGTGCCAAACTTTTTGCGGCTTGCTCGTTCGAAACGCCAGCATCTTGGGCCATCATTTGCGTTTGCAAGAGCATTAGTTCATCCATGGCGGTACCAGGACCTGCCAAAGAGACCACAAAAGAAGGAGGAATACTGTCTTGTGCAAGGAGCCATGCTATTAAGCCGCCTTCGCTATGACCAATTACTCCGGCGCGTTGAGGATTCACCTCTGGAAGCGTTCGTAAGTAATTCAACATGGCTCGGGCATCGTTGGCGAAATCGGAAGTTTTTGCACCTCTAAAAGTTCCTTTGGACGCACCAACGCCTCTATCGTCGTAGCGTAATACGGCTATACCAGAGCGGGTAAGTTCATGCGCTAAAACCCAAAAAGGCTTATGGCCAAACATACTGCCGTCTCTGTCGTGTGGTCCTGAACCCGATACTAAAATCACAGCTGGGAAAGGCCCTTTGCCCTTGGGTAAGGTCAGCGTACCAGCTAACTCTATGTTGCCAGCGGGGTTTTTTACCTTCACTTCCTTAATCACATAATTGAAAGGGGCTTGAGGAAGTTGTGGCCGTGGATTGGGATCGGTAGCCTCTCCATGGTCGCGGACAAGATTTAAAGGAACCATCACGTTTCCTTGTAGCCACTCCCCGATGAGACTGTCGCCTTTGAGTTCGCCACTATACACCCCACTTATCTCGGGCATTTGCAGGGTGAGGCGTGGGGAGTTCCAAATTACTTGTTTGAAAACTAAACCATGTGCACCTTGGTCAGGGCTGTCCATGGTTGCTTTGTAGCCGCTACCGTCGGTTTTAATGTGAAATACGATTTTAAGGGTGATGGCTTCTATACGCAGATAGCCCAACCAATCGCCTTCGGGTTGTGCCATGGTACTCCCGAATAAGGCCAAATTTCCCACCAATAACAAAAGCAGCTTCTTCATCTCCTAAATATATATGAAACCGCTGGTATCCTATTTAAAATAGGCGATTTACTAGTGCTGGACGATTAATCGGGCTTGACCAGATAGTTCACCTGCAATTACCCTCACCAGATAATAACCTTGTGCTAATGCAAACGCATTCAGCTGAATTTGTTTCTCCATTTCGAGTGCCTGCTCCAAAACTAACCGGCCATCGGAAGCGTAAATTGCAACGATAGCGTCTTGCAATTCTCCTTGTGGTAGATGGATGTTCAAAACATCGCTGGCGGGGTTGGGGTAAATGTTCAGCTCAATCGCATTTCTAATCGCCAAACTTTTGACTGCTGAAATGTACTGCTGGCCATTTTCATGCACTACTACCATACGATAGTAGACTTTTTCGCCATTTTCGAGCAAACGACCTTCTTTGATGTTATGGTCAGAAGCTTCAAGTAAGTTGCCTTTTCTAATTACTTGGGCTTGTAAAATTTGCCAGTGCTCTTGATCGAATGATTTTTCGAAGTATAGGTTTTGTGATGGGTAATCGGAAGGAATGTTTGCTGAAATGAGCGCGTGGTCGCCTATTTGTGCAAGTTGGAAAGCTCTTATCGGATTAGCTTGATTCGCTGGAGCCACTACAAATAAAAGCTCAGAAGGAAGTAATTTAAGTTCACTTGACGGTTGAAACACGAGCGCCACTGAAGCATTTTGGATAGGTTCGAGCAATAATTGAATCTGCTGCAGTTCAAAGCCTTCGGAGATTCCTATTAGCTGAATTCTACCCAAACGGTGGAAGTTGGCTCGCTGGTCGATAGCGGCTGCATAGTCATAAATGTCATCTTCGGAGTTTACGTTTGGAGCTTCAATAGCAATCGAAAAGTGGTAGTTGCCGTCTTTTTCAAACCAACTCAGACTTTGTTGGTAAGCATTGGCTGGAATTCCGTTGGTCGATAAGAGTTGAGCGCTACCATAGAGTAAACGAATGTCTTGAATTTTCTGGTTACCGTCGACAATACTAAAGTTGAAATCTGCTACTCCCAGGTAGATGATCGAGCTGCCTTTTTGTTGCAAGTAGATGTCGAAGTATGCGCTTCCGTCTTCGAAGTATTCGTTAGCGAGCCGTACTTCGAGTTGATAAGGTGAATTGGCCTTGACGGGTTGAACACCGAGTAGGATGGCGATCACCCAAAGCACAAATACAATGAGGAAAAATGCTTTGCCGACCAAGCTAATGCCTTGAGCTTCGTCGTATACCGGGGGTTTAACTGCGTGTCTCATGGCCTGTATTTTTGATCATCCTTACACGATGAATTATGACTCAAAACTAGACTCAGGCGCGTATATAAAAATCGTACCAAAACAATAACTAATAATTGTATTGATAAGTACTATTAATAGTGAACGAGAATATAATACCTTAATAGACTTTAAATGAGTATATAATTTATTCATTGAAAACGTAATTAACAAAAATTAATAGAAAAATAGTAAATGCATTGAAGAAATTATCGTCCATTCCAAATTTGAACCAAGCATCTATTCCATTTAGTGAAATACGGTGTTCGTCGACCTTTGGATTTAGGCAATAAAAAAAGGCGATGCTCAGCATCGCCTTTTTTATCGGAGTGGGTTATGAGTTTTGGCTCGGCTCAGAGGAGCGACCAGATTTCGGAATATTTTAAGGTTTTGGCTTCCTCTTCGGCACTGTCGATGCTTTTCTTGAGCATGATGTTCAAGTGCTCGGTTTGCGCAATGCGTTTTAAACAATTCGGATCGTTAAGCTCCTTTTTCGAAAAAGAGATGCCTTCACCGGTGATTGTTCCCCGAATGGCAGGCGTTATCATGCCGTATGCTGGATAGGGTGGTTTGTGAAATACCTGATAGGTCAATACCGGGTGCAGCACCACATGTTTTTTGCCGTCGTCGCCTACGCGCAAGTCGAGGCTCACCACTACCAACCCATCGAGCTTGAGGTCGTTCATGATTTTGTAATGTGGGTAGTCAATGGTATAGGTACTTGTTGCCGAACCCACTATTTCCGACAAAGAGGTTGGGCTTAAACGTTTGGTGCCTTTGTAGTTTTTTTGCACCAGCACTTTTGTTAAAGTGTCGGGGTCGCTGAAAAACTCTTGATAGGCAGGGTGTTTTACAATTCTGTCGGGACCTTCAAGGCTAACTCCATGAGTTTTGAGTGTTTTTTCGAGATCGCTGTAGAGGGTTTCTATCAGGTTGTTCCAAGTAGCGTCGGGGAGTGCAGGGAACTCATAGGTGGTGATGGTGGTGGTGGTGGTAATGGTGCCTGTATAATAATTGGTGCTTGATGATGTAGAGGTGGTTTGTTTGAAAAGTACCCCTGAAACACTCAACGATGCCAAACCAACTTTTTTCAAATGACCTAAATCGGGTGCGTAAAAGCTATTCGGTTTTTCGGTCCAGAATTCGAATTTGCCTTGTTTTTTCTCCGATTTGCCGGTGGTATAAATCACATTGTGGCTCTCGTCTTTACCAAGCACTTTTACCGGAACAGTAGCATAGGCGCCATTTACAATGCGAGCAGCTCCAAAAGCAGTGCCTCGCACCACCTGCTCGTCGAACGACTCAACGCGGAAATAGTTCTTTCCTTCAAATTTGATCACACTTTTCGAACGAAATCCACCCGAAATCTGCTTGCTGCGTAAAGCTTCTTTGGGAATGGTGTAGCGGTTATTGGCTTTGGCAAGGAGAAAATTACTGAAGTCTTTCCCCATCGGGATTTTTACGAGCATGGCCAAGGCAATGGGGTATTTACGTGCTTCTTCGCTCAGGTTCAATTCTAATTCAACGTCTTTGCTGAGGTCGATTTCAAAGTCGGTAGTTTTGCCATTTATACTTTTGATGGCCGGAATCGGCATGGGTTTTACTGTAAAACTCGCTTCTTGGCCTTTAGCACTTTTGATGGATACTGTTCGTGGTTTGGCGTCGCTGGCATCTACCATCAGGAGATACGAGCCCGGGGTTGTTTCGGGAACCACCACCCCGTCGATACGAACTTCGCCTTCGAGACTCACAATACCCACGCCCGACTTATTGAGTAAAGTGATCCCTACAAAGGCCGCACCTGCCTTCCAGCTCTTTTTCATGTATTTTACGGTGAGGGTCCCCGTTTCGGCAGGATATAAGTTTTGGTAGTAACCTACTGTGGCACTGATTTCGGATAGGTCCGACTTTTTCTTGGTCAGCGCTTTCACGGCAAGTTTGCTCAACGCTTGAGCGGCAACCGAACTGCCTATTCCTACAAACAGGCTCAACAAGAGTAGTCTTTTCATGGCGAAAATTGTTTTTTGTAAAACAACACTACCCTGACGTGCAGAAACATACCCTTGCGCGGGTATTCGCCTACCGTAAAATCGCCTTACTTAATGCAAGTGCATGAAGGCCAATGCGCCACCCAAAAAGGCCATGAGTACATGGCGTACGTTAAACTGGTGATTGGTGGTACTTTCAAAAAGGATGGTGGTGGCTATTTGCAAAAAGCTGCCGGTGGCTAATGCCAAAAGAATGTGAAACATCTCGCCGTTTACGCCATTGTCGGATTGCAGCAGCAAATACCCAATACCTACACCCAGCGGGGTCATGAGCGCAAAGCCCAGCAACATGGTCCAGAGGCGGGCAGTAGTAAGCCCCGTTTGTTTGAGCACGGTCATTAAAGCAAAAGCCGATGGGAATTTATGGATGACAACGCCTATGAGTAGTGGATTTTGCCAGAAGGGCTGGTCGAGTTTGAAGGTTCCATTGAGCGGGATCCCCTCTACCAATGAGTGTATGCTCAAGCTCAACAACAAACCCAGGCTAAGTGTGTTCGTTTTTTTGTGGTAGTGGGTATGGTCGTGGTGGCTATGGTCGTGGCCTAAAGGACCGTCGAGGTGGATGTGCCCATGTTCAACGCCTTCGCTGAATTTCTCGAGCAACATTTGGAAGAAAAAGCCCACGAGGATAAGAAAACCCTCGTAATGGTGATTGGTGCGAAATACTTCGGGAAGCAGGTGCAGAATGGCGGTAGAAAACAAAAAACCTCCGCAAAAGGTAAGCACAAATTTGAGCTGCCGCGCATAAGCGCTTTTGAGCTGCATCACCAGCAAACCACCCAAAACGGGACTTAGAAACAACGCAAGCAGACCAAATACACTCATTTTTCGAGAACAACCAAACGATGAAAAAGTAAAACACCCACTAGACCAATGCTGCTCCCTAATATGGCGCCACCCAAAATATCGAGCGGGTAGTGTACCCCTACATACACTTGCGACAGCGAAATGGCCGAAGCCCAAACGAGCAAGGAGGGAAGTGCGGGTTTCCAGAAACGGAATACAACCAATCCGTTAAAGAGGGCAAATGCAAAATGATTGGTCGCGTGGGAAGAGGTGAACGAAAAACCACCGCCACAACCAACCAGCAGTCGTACATATTCGGCCAGTTCGGGTTCGTTGCAGGGGCGTAAACGTTCAACCAATGGTTTTATCACCGAAGAACTCAGCATATCGCTGACGGCAAAAGTGAGCAGCACCGCCAAAACAACGAGCCATCCTTTGGTTCCAAAACGAACTACATACCAACTCCCAAGGAAAAGGTAAAATGGCGCCCAGAAAAACATATTCCGTAGCCAAGGAGCTACCACATCGAGTACGGGAGATGCCCAACCCTGATTGATGGCAAAAAATAATTCCTGGTCGAATTGTAGCAGTTCGTTCATATTTTCCGGCCAATAAATATGCAGCGCGGTGAATCGGCCGAAAGGGGATCGAGCCGGTAATTGCCAAAACTGCGTATAATCTCAAAGCCTGAACGCTGCAACATAGTTGCAAGTTCCTCGGGTTGGTAATTTCTTACTTTTTCGTAAAAACTATACGCCTGACCGCCGGCTTCAAATTCGATTTGTTTTACAATCCAGTCGGGATTGATATGTCGGCTGATCGAAAAGCGAATGTTATCGTGTTGCTGCACTTCACTGGGGATGTGTGTTTCTTGCACATGGGTACTATGCAAGTAGTCGAATACAAACAAGCCACCAGGTTTGAGCATTTCGTGTATGCTGCACATTACTGCTTCATCGTCGGCCTTATCGTCGAAGTAACCGAAGCTGGTAAATAGGTTGAATACCACATCAAAGTAGGCAGGCTTCCACACTTTGCGCATATCGTGTACGGCAAAGCTTAAACGCTCGTTGGCGTGCTGACTCGCTTCGGTGATATTTCTCGCTGAAAGGTCGAGCCCAACCACACGGTATCCTTTCCGTGCTAAATAAATGGAGTGCCTGCCTTTGCCACAGGCCAAATCGAGCATCACCGTATTCAAGGGCATCGCCAAATACTGACAAATAGAATCGATGAAATGCTCGGCTTCCTTGTAGTCGCGATGCCGGTACAACAGGTGGTACCACGGGGTGTCGAACCACGATTGATACCAAGGATGATGTCCGGGTTGTGTCATTTACGAAGTTCTAATTGAATATACACCGGGAAATGATCGCTATAACCGCCCAAATATTTGTTGCCCGCATAGGTGCGGAAGGGATTTCCTTTGAAACGTTCTTCGGTTTCGCGGGCAAAATCGGGCTTGTGCACCGCTGCCGATCCTTGTACATATACCAGCTTGGCATTGGCTGTTAGCGTGTTCGTCGATATTACGATGTGATCTATCAGTTGGTAATTTTTCTGATATACAATGCTACCCTCTCCCCTGGCAGCCAACGCATAAAACGGATTGTACAGTGCGCCGCCTTGGGTTGGGGTTGTGTCGGTTGCGAGTACTTCCAGCAAACTTTTGTCAACAGGCGAATCGTTGAGGTCGCCAAGCACAAAAATCGCTGATGTGGGGTCGGCCTTGCGGATCGAATCGCTTAAGGCTTTCACCACTGCGGCGGCAAGTTTCCTTTTGGGCTCGCTTTTTTCTTGTCCACCCAAACGAGATGGCCAATGGTTGACCATAAAATGGGCACGCTGTCCGTTGGTCAATAGACCCGAAACCAGCAATACATCGCGGGTATTCCAGTTGGCCTGCGCCGGATCGCTCACACGGTGGCTGCTGGCGGTAACTTTTTTGAGACTTTTTTTACGATATAAAAAGGCCACATCGATGCCGCGACCGTCGGGCGAATCGAAATGCACAATTTGGTAGGACGATTTTTTAAGCTGCTTTTGTTTCACCAAGTCGTTTAGCACGGTTCTATTTTCAACTTCACAGAGTCCAAGTAGGTCGGGGCCCTTACCGTTGTTCATGCTGCTGATCATTTGAGCAAGCTTGTCGAGCTTGGCGACATAACGCACCGACGACCATTCTTTTTTACTTGCGGGCAGAAATTCTTCGTCGTCGATTTTTGGGTCGTTGATGGTATCGAACAAATTTTCGACGTTATAGTGCGCTAATACCACTTTTTGGGCAAAAGTGGGGAGGACTAGGAGGATACAGAATACGAGCAACGGCAATTTCATCATATAGGCTTAACAAACGTCATTTTGACATGCGAAAATAACACATTAAAATTGTTGTGAAGCGTTAACTCTACCCATGAAGAAGCTCTATCTGCTGCGTCACGCCAAAGCAGGCTTCGACCTTACCGGTCAGGCCGACGCCGAACGTGTGCTTACCCACGGCGGCAAGCAAGATGCCATCAAGCTGGGCTACAAGCTAAAAGGCCGCAACGAAGATATCGACTGGTTCAAGTGTAGTCCGGCCCTCCGTACCCGACAAACGCTCGACACCATCACCGAGGTTACCGGCTTCAACGATAGCAGATTCGAGTATGTGGCAAATATTTACCAGGCAGGCGATGAGGAGCTGCTCGCCTTGGTGAAGGCCACGGCCGACCAGCACCGGTCGCTGTTGCTAGTAGGGCACAATCCCGGCATCACGCAACTGGTAAACCGTTTGGCCATTGACTTCCGCATCGACCACTTACCCACTTGTGGACTAGTGGTATTCGAGTTTGCCATCAGTAGCTGGCATCAACTCAGCGACCGCCAAGGCAAGGTGCTTTGGTTCGACTTTCCTAAAACCGACACAACCATATTGTAATTATGAGCTGGAATAATCCTGCGATACTGTATAAGAAGAACATCAAGGGACTGAAGTTTCAGTTGCTCAACCGCGAAATAAGCTGGCTCGCCTTTAATGCCCGTGTATTGCAGGAAGCCGAAAATCCGGATGTGCCTTTGTTGGAACGTATAAAGTTCCTCGCCATATTTTCGTCGAATCTCGACGAGTTTTTCCGCGTGCGGGTGGCCTCGCAGCGGCGTTTGCTGCTGCTGAAAGGTGTGGCCCTGGAGAAGCTAAAATTTAACCCCGATCTGATTTTAAGTCAGATTCAACAAACGGTCATCAAACAACAACAGCGTTTTGAGCGCATTTTCCACGACGACATCACACCTCTGCTCGAAAAAGAAGGCATATTTATTCTCAACGAAAATCAGCTGAGCGATCAACAAAGCGAGCACCTCAAGTTGGTTTTTCGCACGCAGATATTCCCTTTTTTGACGCCTATCATGATTTCGTCGTCGGTAGCTCAACCGCACATTAAAGACGCCTATATTTACCTGGCGGTTAAGATGTATCATGCCATCGACCCCGACGATTTTAAATACGCCCTCATCGAGCTGCCCACCAAGGTAGTCCCCCGCTTTTTTCGCATGCCTACCGACGACGGTAAAGATGCCGTAATCTTGCTCGACGACGTGGTGCGGCACAATCTGCCCAAAATTTTTAGCTTTTTTGGCTACGACACCTACGAGGCTTATACGATTAAGGTAACGCGCGACCAGGAGCTCGATATCGACAACGATATCAGCGAGAACATACTTGAAAAGGTGAATAAAAGCCTCAAAGACCGGAAGAAGGGCGATCCTGTACGATTTATTTACGACTCGAGCATGCCACTCGATTTGTTGCAGTTTCTCATCCGCCGTATCGATCTCGAAAAGTCGAATTTGATACCCGGCGGACGTTATCACAATTTCAGTGATTTTATGGACTTCCCGGATTTGGGGCGTACACATTTGAAATATGCGCCAATTGCACAGGCTGCTGTACCCTTCTTGGAGTCGCAGCGCCGCATTTTTGATGCCTTGCGCGAAAAAGATGTGATGGTGCACCATCCGTATCAAAGTTTCGACTATGTTATTCGTTTTCTCCGCGAGGCCGCTATCGACCCGCAAGTGAAGTCGATTCACATCACACTTTACCGTGTGGCCAAAATATCGAGTGTGGTAAACTCACTCATCACTGCGGTGATGAACGGCAAGGAAGTAACTGCCATGGTTGAGATACAAGCGCGTTTTGATGAAGAAACCAACATTTATTGGGCAGGAAAACTGCAAGAAGTAGGCGCCAAGGTGATTTTTGGTCAGCCCGGTCAAAAGGTCCACTGTAAAATGTGCATGGTATCGCGCATCGAAAAAGGACGGGTGCGGCAGTACGCTCATGTAGGTACAGGTAATTACAACGGCTTTACCGCCAAAATTTATTGCGACGACGGCTTATTCACCGCCGATAAACGCATCACCGCCGAGGTAGCCCGTTTGTTCAAATCGCTCGAAAGAGGGGTGAAGCCTTATGCCTATCGGCATTTGTTGGTGGCGCCGTATGAGTTGCGGAATAAGTTCGAAACCTTTATCGATCGCGAAATGGCCGCCGCCAAACGCAATAAACCGGCGTACATGATTTTGAAGATGAACAGTCTGGTAGACCCAGATATGATTCAAAAGTTGTATGAAGCCAGCAATGCAGGGGTGAAGATCAAGTTGATCATTCGCGGTATTTGTTGTCTTATACCCGGAATTAAAGGGCTGAGCGAAAATATCGAGGTGATTTCGATCATCGACCGCTTTTTGGAGCATTCGCGGGTATACATTTTTGGCAATCAGGGTAACGAGAAAATTTATTTGTCGAGTGCCGACTGGATGACTCGCAACCTGAGCAACCGGGTAGAAATAGCCTTTCCGGTATATTCTGCCGACTTGCGCAAGGAGATACGCGATATGATTGATATTCAGCTGGCCGATAATGTGAAGGCCCGTTCGATGAGCGATCCATTGGCCAACCAGTTCAAAAAAGTGGATAAGGGTGAAGAACTTGTTCGGGCCCAATACGCGATTTACGATTATTTTGTGCGCAAATCGGAAGTTGATTTAACCCAATTTCCGAAGCATAAAACCACAAAAGTTCCGCATTGAACGTAGCCGCAATCGATATTGGCTCAAACGCCGCCCGACTCTACATCTGTAGTTTTTTTCACGATGGTGCCGATCAAACGCGCATTAAAATCTTGGAATTTGTACGTGTACCCATTCGTTTAGGCGATGAGGTTTTCAACAAAGGTTTTATCTCCGAGGTAAAAACCAGTGAGTTGGCCGAGCTCATGCGGGCGTTTTCGATACTCATGAAGTTGTTTCATGTGGAGGATTATATGGCCTGCGCCACCTCTGCCATGCGTGAAGCCACCAATGGCAAGGAAGTAAGCGACCGCATTGCTGCTGAAACGGGCGTGCGCATCAACATCATCAGCGGCCAAAAAGAAGCTGAATTGATTTTTAAGGCTCACCAAGAGTTGATTGAAGAAGGCGGTAAATTACTTTTTGTGGATGTCGGCGGTGGAAGCACCGAAATTTCGATCCTTCAGGGGCAGAAGAAGATTGCCAGCCGCTCGTTCGACATTGGAGCCGTTCGTTTGCTCGACGGTAAGGTGAACGAAAAAGCGTGGGAAGGCATGAAAAGCTGGTTGAAAACCGTAGTGAAGCCTTTTGGGGTGGAGGTAGCCATAGGTACCGGCGGCAATATCAACAAGCTGTTCGACCTCATGAACCTCAAACAAGGCAAATACGCCACGCCCAAATTGCTCAAAACCACCTACGATTACGTGAATAGCTTTAGTTTCGACGATCGGGTGAAAAAATTGGGTTTGAACCCCGACCGTGCCGATGTGATTTTGCCCGCCACCGAAATTTATATGACGGTGATGAAAGCTGCTGGCGTACCACGCATCACCATTTCGGGCTTGGGGCTAAAAGAGGGTATAGTAGCTGAACTGCTCGAAAAACACCACCATGCCATCATCCGCAAGTTTTTAGGTAACGAGCGTTTTTCGATTCACTGATTTTTCCGAACCAGCCACCAGTCTTGCTCAAAGGCGCCTCCTTCGGCGTGCAATTCCACCGACACGCATTCGAAAGGTGGTAAGAGCTTGCGTATGGCCTCCTCGGGATGAAATGCTCCGTATACCCGATGGCCCTCGGGTCCGCTTGCCCGAACTACCAATTTCCCAGCTAAAAATTGCTGCTTTTCAGCAGACGTGAGGCGCGGCAAAAAGGCATTTCCATGGGTGGTGAATAGGAAAATGCCGCCTGGTTTGAGTACTCTATGAATTTCTTGCAGCCAATTTTGGTGGCTGGAAGCCGATAAATGCGTAAAAATGGAAATGCCATAAACCAAATCAAACTGATTCGCCTCCCATGGTAAAGGAGGGTGCAGCTGATTGCTTTCGACTAGAAGTTCGGGTAATGCAGTTTGTAACCAATTCACCGTTATGGAGTTGTAATCGCATCCGAAGAATTGACCACCTTGAAATTGTGCAGGTAAATGGCGTAGCACACGTGCCGGACCGCAGCCCCAGTCGAGTATAGCCGGTGATGATGGGTTGGGTAGCCAAGCTTGGGTTTTCTCTTTGATTAAGGCCGCAGTTGCCTTTCCGTCGGTATAATAATGTTGGTAATTGAGGCCGTACGATTCGTACAAAAGATAGTCGGGAGGTAGTACGAAACTTGGATGTGCTTTTTTGAACTGCGTATTGGCACGACTTAATTGCAAGCGATGCAGTATATATTTAAGGTTAGTGAGCGGTACAAGTAAGTTGAGTTTAGCCAGTATCGTTTTAATGTGTGCATTCATTTTTGAAAGATAACAGCTTGCAAACTACCATTGATAACGGAGCTGAATTTTTATTTCAGTACGGTAAGGTACAGGCACACGATCGAGGCCGTTACCGGCGAAGGCGCGATCGAATTGGCGGCCTCGAGCCCAGCGCATGCCTGCTTCGAAACGGCCAAATTTTCGTAAAAGAACCAAAGCACTCCGTGTACCATCTCCACTCAGCACGCCCATAGCTGCATTAAAGGGCAAGTCGGCTTCCTGCACATACAGAGGCAACGCATCTTCCTGGGCCTTGAATAAACTATGCTGAGCAGAAATTCGGATCTTACTCCTTTCGGCTTGATGACGAAATCCTGCCCATAATCCAAAACTCTGGCTGTTTTCTTGGTTTAGCTGTTGTAGCTGACAGCCACCGATGAGGGTAAGTTGCTCGTTTATCGCCAAACGTATACTCAAGCGTAGCTGCTGCTGCCGCTGTTCTTGCAGTCCTTGTTGCTCACTTTGGTTGCGTTCAACCCTGCGGTTGCGGTAGCGAATTTGAAACTGCTGACCACGGCGCGGTGTGTAAAGCAATTGTAGCTGACTTTCGTGGCCATCGCCCGGTCGGTCGGCCGAAAAGCTCAACCAACTGCGTCGGAAATAGTCGCTCAATGCCGTGACCCTAAGTTTGCGGTGAATATCCCACCAAAAAGAGCTTGTGAATCCTGTTTCTCCTTGCACGCTGCTACTTTGGGTAATACTTTGCGCTAGGGGTGCGAAATAGGTTGGCGGATAGCTACGGTACATCAAATGCATGCCTGTACTTGCTGCTAGTGGGAGCTGCAGCCCAATAAGTTTGGCGAGGCTTCCATTTTTAGCCAAAACGGCCTCTCCGAGTAAGGTGGTTGTGCCCCACGATTTTCGGAAGTACATGCCTGCAAGCAATTGTCGGTTGCCGCTAAAATCAAAAAGCTGATCAGGCCGATCGCCGCGCCGGAAACTTTTGTCCCATTGTTGGTACAGGCTGTGTAGGCCTAGTTCGGTGGTTCGTTTTCGGTACTTCCAGGCGAGCCCTACCGAACTTTCTCCCAAACGTCGCCAGCGTAATTGTTCGGTTGGTGTACGAAAGTATCCCGAGGGTTCTAAACGTTCTACCCGATTCGCGTCACCTTCTAGCTCGCTTAGCACGGCATGTTGTCGACTCCTCGCGAGCAGGAGCTCAATAGTTTGGAATTTACCGAGTTTGTATTGCACTGCCAAGCCTCGCAGACGATGCATTTCGGCGGCGCTCACCCCCATACGCAAGCTCGAACTGGAGGGCATGGCCAAGAGCGGGTCGGCACTCATGCCGGCATAAAAGCCGTTGTTGAGCAGCAGTCCGTAGCCCCAGCCCATTCGTATGTCGCCCAACACCAACTGCAGCGGTCCTGTTTGCCAGCGTGCCGACCAACTGAGGTGGGTATACACATCGCCGGCATCTCGCTCGGCAACTAGGCCAGCCTGCCATCGGTTGCCTTTAAGGCCAAGCCGGAGTAAAGAATGCCAGGGTTTTCCGGCATAAAAACTTGTGTTGGCTTGTCTTCGCTCGTTCGAATAACCTTCGGGAATTTCTATTGGTGTTCGCCAGCGCAAGAGCACCTGACTTGGTGTGGCTTCATGCAGTTTTGGTCGCTCGATGCTCGATTCATTCTGTATAAAACGTTCCCACTTGCGGATGGTAGCGGTATCGATACCACATTGCAAGAGTTCGTGCAGGTGCAAAAAGTCGCCATACCGCTGTCGGTGTTGGAGTAGGGCATGCACCTGGGTTGTGGAGATACCGGGCAGGGCGAACAATTCTTCGGCTGCAGCGGTATTGAGGTGGATGGGGCCAATATTCTCCCAAAGTTGCTCTTCGAGCAATTGGGTATAACGCTCTTGTAGCCCTTGGTCTTGCGTAGCTTCGGGGAGCAGTTCACTTTCGACCTGAGCTTCAAGCGTAGGCACATGCCCCAGCCATAGGGCAAAAATTAATGCTGCTCTGGAAATTGGTACCATATTCCAGCGGTGAATTGAAGGCCTAAAAAGGGGTGCACGGCCGACTGCATGCGTATCCCGTAGTGTTTGAGTTGGAGATCGGCACCTGCCCACCATTCTGGCAGTCCGCTGCGGTATTCGCCATGTAAGAGTATGCTCGGATGGGCTTGCCACGCCAACCGGAGTTGAACTTGGGGCTCATGTACGGCCATGGCGGTTACGGTAGCGCTGATGAGCACGCCTTTGCCGGCTACCGCGGTAAAACCAAGTCGGGTGTAGGCGGGCAATGCCGCGTGTTGGAGGTCGGTAGCAGGGCTGCTGCTGTGTCGACTGGCGAGATGTAGCTGCCAGCGTTTCGACCAAGCATAACTTACACTGAGCGTGGCCGAAACATAGTCGTCGGTATCCCACTCGCTTTTGTCGCGCTGGTGGTGCAGCTGCACGCCTGCCGACCAAGCACCGAAAGGCATACCAAAGCCTAGGAGGTGGCGGTTGCTATGCCAAGTTTCGTGTGCCGTGCCTTCGATGCCAGCGCTAATGGTTCCGTTCGCCAGCGGTAAGGCCGTTGCAAAACGATGTAGGGCCAGCCCAGCCAACTGCCAACGATGTGCAGTACTGGCGCTAATCACCATACGTCGTATGCTGCCGAGTTGATCGGGCTGCTGAAACAGTGCACTACAATCGTAAGCCGGATGGGGGTGAAGTGCAGGCTGTGCCAGCAGCCGGCAGCATACCCCCACCAGCAAACTCAGGTTTAGGGTGAAAGCACGAAGCATGAAGCAATTTCGAATGCCCCCGAGCCATTATCCGGTAATAAACGTTTAATTATGCGTCAAAATGACAGTATAATCAGCAAAAAATAAGACAAAATGACATTGACTGGGCAAGGATGACTGAAAAATGGAGCAAGAACGACTTTGGTACACGACTTGAAAAGGAGGGAGAAAACAGTAAAACCTAAAAATTAAAATCATGACACTCGTTAAATTCCAAAAACCACAAACCTTACCCGATTTCATTGATCGTTTTTTCAATAGCGATCCTTTTTTCGGGAATGATTTATTGCGTAACGCCGCCACTTCTTTCGTACCAGCGGTAAACATCCGCGAAAACAGTGAGGGCTTTACCCTCGAGCTGGCTGTTCCCGGTCGCAAAAAAGAAGACTTCAAAATTGAGCTGCACGAACAAACCCTAACCATTAGTTCGGAGAAGAAAGAACAGCACGAAGAAACCGATGCGCACGGCAAGTTCACACGTCGTGAGTTTGGATACAGCAGCTTCAGCAGAGCGTTTCATCTGCCACATTCCATCGATGCCCAACGCATTGAGGCCGCTTACGAAGATGGGGTTCTGCGAATTACGCTCGCCAAGAAGGAAGAAGCGAAAGACAAAGGTCCTCGCCAAATCAGCATAGGCTAAACGAAGTTTCTGTCCAAAGAAACCCCTGGGATATTCCTCAGGGGTTTTTGCTTTTCTGGGGTAGGGGCGTCTTGTTCGAAAAAGTGTAAGTTTGTGATGAAATCGCACCCCTATGCACAAAATATTCAAGCAGCATTTCCGCTTTCATCCGCTGTTTCACTTGTTGATTTTTCCGCTATCGCTGGCATTTTTTGCGGTTTGTGTGTACTTACTTGTCATTTACTACAACGAAGGTTACGAAATAGAGCTGCTTTATTTTGGTTTGCTCAGCATTCTCATTCTGCTCATTGGCCTGCAATCGCGTCAGGTGCCTTTCCGCAATACCAAACGTATTATTCGTCTCGAAATGCGCTTGCGTTATCTTGAATTAACGGGCAAGTCGTTTCGTTTAAAGGAACAGCAGTTACAAATTGCTCAATTGGCGGCCTTGCGCTTTGCTAGCGACGAAGAGCTGGTAACCTTGGTAGACGAAGCCATTCAACATAAGTTATCGGCCCGCGAAATCCGCGATCGCATCAAACATCAGCAGAAAGTGCATTAAATCTTGGCGAGCCACTAAAAAGCTCAAATAGTACTTCTTTCGCGCTAAAGTCGTTGTTTTGTTGTGTTATCGTCGACTTTTTGTGTTCTGAACTCGCTCTATCCAAGGATCGCGATTTTTTCTTATCTTGCTTTTGCTGGTAAGCTTAATACCTTAAAAGTAGTTCAGTTTTATTTATGCATACCCACGAGCTTTTAGAAGAAATAAAACGTTTACCACTCGAAGAGCGGTATTTGCTTGTTGAGGAGGCGCTAAAATCCATAGAAAAGGAGAAGCAACGGTCATCACTTCAGTATGCAGCAGAAGCGCTGCGTAAAGATTATTTATCCGACGTAGAACTGACGGCTTTTACAGCATAGATGAATTTGCCCTGTCATGAATCCGTGAAGCCGTTAAAATGGTGTTAGATTGAAGTGGTATAAATTCAGCAACCAAGCCTTAAATGCATACCGAATCAAAACACAAAAGCCTCGCATAAGCGGGGCTTTTGTGTTTTATGTAGATCCATAGGCGCTTACCAACGCATGATGGCAGAGGCCCAGGTAAAGCCCGAACCAAATGCTGCAAAAAGGACAAGGTCGCCTTTTTTGATTTTGCCTTCGCTCCATGCTTCACTCAAAGCAATTG